>ENA-UEPJ01001506-UEPJ01001506.1-human-gut-metagenome-genome-assembly--contig:-NODE-1506-length-27546-cov-8.937348_pt1 | contig 27546 bp, 23 predicted proteins | sample MGYA00242890_ERZ507896 | MGnify/ENA primary metagenome ERZ507896 (study PRJEB26167, sample SAMN06115508) | human gut metagenome | host: Homo sapiens | place: China:Qinghai | collected 2015-08-20... | reverse complement strand
TGCCTTATTTTTTGATGCTTTGAAATGGAATCCTTAAGTTGACGACATTGCCCCGGAGGGGAAGGTTCGCCCTTGACAAAAGCGGTATGATAGAAGTAGAAAAAACGCGAAAGGAGAGATCTGCCCTATGGACGCCCGAACGCTTTCCCCGCAGCTGCCCCAATGGCTGCTGCCCTGGTATGAACAGAACAAACGGGACCTTCCCTGGCGGCGGGACCGGGAGCCCTATCACATCTGGGTCTCGGAGATCATGCTCCAGCAGACCCGGGTGGAGGCCGTGAAGGGGTACTATACCCGCTTTCTCGCCGCCCTGCCGGATATCCCCGCCCTTGCCGCCTGCGACGACGACGCCCTGCACAAGCTCTGGGAGGGCCTGGGCTACTACAGCCGGGTGCGAAATCTGAAAAAGGCCGCCCAGCAGATCGTTTCCGCCTATGGCGGGGTCTTCCCCCGGGACTACGGCAGCGTCCGCGGCCTGCCCGGCATCGGCCCCTACACCGCCGGGGCCATCTGCTCCATTGCCTTCGACCTGCCCACCCCCGCCGTGGACGGGAATGTGCTGCGGGTGGTGGCCCGGCTGTGGGATGATGGCACCCCCATCGACACCCCGGAAATGAAACTATCCGTGACTCAGGCCCTGGAAGCCGTCTACCCCGCCCAGGCGGGCCTGTTCACCCAGGCGCTGATGGAGCTGGGCGCCACGGTCTGCGGCCCCAACCGGGCGCCGGACTGCCCCCGCTGCCCCTGCGCGGCCCATTGCCTCGGCTATGCCCACGGCACCGCCGCCGCCCTGCCCGCAAAGCTTCCCAAGCGGGAAAAGCGGCAGGAGGAGAAGACGGTTTTCATTCTGCAATGCGACGGCTGCTTTGCCCTGCGCAGACGGCCGCCCAAGGGCCTGCTGGCTGGGCTGTGGGAATTTCCCAATGTGCCGGGGACCTTGGCGCCGGAGGCGGCCATCGGGCTGCTGGGTGACTGGAATCTCCGGCCCTCGGAGCTGGAAAAGAGCATCACCCGGAAGCACATCTTCACACACATCGTCTGGGAAATGCGGGGCATTTACGCCCAGGTCCGGGAGAAGGCCCCGGAATTCACCTGGATGACCCCCGAGGAGATCAACACCCAGGCCGCGCTGCCCACGGCGTTCCGCCTGTTCTGGGAGGAGACAGAGCATGTTTGACTACCATATGCACTCCATCGTGTCCTTCGACGGGCACAATACGGGCCTGGAGCTGGCCCAGGCCGCCCGGGACCGGGGGCTGAAGGAGATCTGCTTTACGGACCATGTGGATTTTGTCCCCCAGGCGGCGGTGCAGACCATGGTCTTTGACGTGAAGCGGTACAGTCAGGAGTATGACGGTCTGGAAGTCCCGGGGCTAAAAATCCGGCGGGGCATGGAATTCGGCCTGACGGATGGGAATCAGTCCCTGCTTTTACAGCGCCTGAGCCAACGGCACTACGATTTTGTGCTGGGCAGCGTCCATTTTGTGGACGGGGTGGATGTCTATTTTAAGGAGTACTGGCAGGACAAAATCCCCGCCCAGGCCCAGAGCCGGTTCCTGGAGCAGACCCTGGCCATGGTCAGCGCCCACCAGGACTTTGACGTTCTGGCCCACATGACCTTTCTCATGAAGTCCCCCTTCAATCCCGTCCGGGCGCCCCTGTCCTTTGAGGCCCACCGGGAGATCATGGAGGAGATCCTGAAAGTCCTGGTGCGCAAGGGCAAGGGGCTGGAGATGAACACCAGCGGCGTGGACCGCAGCGTGGGGTTCCTGCCCACCGTGGATGTGTTCCGCCGCTTCAAAGAGCTTGGCGGCGAGATCGTCACCGTGGGCTCCGATGCCCACCGGACAGACCGGGTAGGCCAGTACTGCACCCAGGCAGCGGAGATGCTCTCTGAGATCTTCGGCTGCGTGTGCACCTTCCAGGACCGGGAGCCGATTTTTCATAAAATCAAGTAAAAAGCTTCCCCTTTGGGCAAAAGCTTCCCCTTTGGGCAAAAGCTTCCCCTTTGGGCAAAAGCTTCCCCTTCGGGCGGTGCGTCGCGCAGCGAATTGAATCTAACATAGCTGCCGGTGGCAGCTATACCACAAAAAGTGGAGCTGGCTCGGCGTTAGCCGAGACTGAGGAGGGGCGTTCTGGGCGAGAGCGGTACGTAAAAAGCGCGTATCAGCTACGAACCGCTCTCTCCCGTAAGGCCCCTCTTCCGTCTCGCCTGCGGCGAGCCACCTTCCCCGTAGGGGAAGGTTAAAGAGCTTCCCCTTTGGGCGGTGCGTCGCGCAGCGAATTGAATCTAACATAGCTGCCGGTGGCAGCTATACCACAAAAAGTGGTGCTGGCTCGGCGTTAGCCGAGACTGAGGAGGGGCCTAATGGGCGAGAGCAGCAAAATAAATCCGCGCAACCTACCTACCGCTCACTTGCGAAACGCCCCTCTTCCGTCTCGCCTGCGGCGAGCCACCTTCCCCGGAGGGGAAGGTTAAAGAGCTTCCCCTTCGGGGCTTTTGCTTCCTTTCTTGACAAATGCTTACATACAAACTATACTAATATACTAGATATGTGGGGAACTTTTTTCCCCTTTTGGAGGCGTTATTTATGATCATTACTTGGAATTTGACCATCCCTCAGCTGTCCGGCGACCAGACCCGCCGGGCCTATGTGTACGTTCCCCAGAGCTATGGGGAAGATCCGGAACGGCGCTACCCCGTCATGTACTTCTTTGACGGGCAGAACATTTTCTTTGATGACGATGCTGCCTTCGGCACCTCCTGGGGCATGGAGGGCTATATGCTGGAAAGCGAACGGGAGCTGATCCTGGTGGCTATTGAATGCAACCGGGAGGGCAGCGGCCGGCTGGAGGAGTACAGCCCCTTCACCTTCGAGAATTCCGAGCTGGGCCGCATCAAGGGCCGGGGCAAGCAATATATGCACTGGCTCATCAAGGAGCTGAAGCCCTATATCGACGAGACCTACCGCACACTGCCGGACCGGGAGAACACCATGATCGCCGGTTCCTCCATGGGGGGACTCATGGCGCTGTACGCCGCGACCACCTTTAACAGTGTATTCCAGCGGGCCGCCTGCCTGAGCCCCAGCCTGTGGGTCGCCCCGGGGAAAATTCTGGAGCTCATCGCCCGGGCGCACATCCGCCGGGACACCTGCATTTACCTGGACTACGGCGCCAAGGAGATGTTCAACCACGCGGCCAACGCCGAGGCTCTGTTCTCCACCGCCCACCTGCTGATGACCAAGCGGGTGAACCTCACCTTCCGCATCGTCCCCGACGGCACCCACTGCGAAGCCAGCTGGGCCAACCAGGTGCCGATTTTTATGGAGTGCCTGGACGTTTAAGGTAAGAAAATCGCAAATCTTGGGTTGTTTATGAGTTGACAGTTGACAATTGACAGTTAACAGTTAAAGAATTATTGGGAATGAAAGAGCGAAAATTCAATTTGTCCCGGAGGGACACCATAACTGTCAACTGTACACTGTCAACTGTCAACTCGTCCCCCGCAAGCTCTCATTTATCAAATAAACGGAGTATTCATATGGAAGTACGTTATTTCAAGCACTACAGCGCAAACCTGAACCGGGACATGGAGTTCAAGGTCTACGGCTCCTGCGGAAAGCCCGTGCTGTTTTTTCCCTGCCAGGGGGGGCGGTTTTTTGACTTTGAGGGCAACCACATGCCAGAGACCTGGTCCCCCTGGATCGAAAGCGGCAAATGCACGGTCTACTGCGCCGATTCCATCGACAACGAGGCCTGGGCGGCCCTGGGGGCGGACAACCGCTGGCGCATCGAAAACCACGAGCGGTGGTACCACTATATTGCAGACGAGCTGGTGCCCTACATCCGCCATCTCTCCGGAGCGCGCAACGGGTATGATCAGGGAATCATGACCTTCGGCTGCTCCATGGGGGCCATGCACGCGGCGAACCTCTATTACCGCCGCCCGGACCTGTTTGACAGCTGCTTCGCCATCTCCGGCCTGTACGACAACAAGGCGTTCTTTGGCGACTACTGCGACGATCTTGTCTACAACAACTGCCCCGTGCTGTACCTGAACAACATGCCCGCAGATCACCCCTATATGGGCCTCTACAACAGCCAGAAGTCCCTGATCGTGGTGGGTCAGGGGGCCTGGGAGGATGTGCTCCTGGAGAGCACCCGCCGCTTAGACGAGGTGTGCTGCCGCAAGGGCATTCACACCCGGTTTGAATACTGGGGCCGCGATGTCAACCACGACTGGCCCTGGTGGCACAAAATGGTGAAAACATACCTGCCCTGGCTGCTGGGGTAAAAAGGCTCCCCCGAAAGGTTCCGGCAAAGGCTCCCCTGCAAGGGGAGCTGGCTCGGCGCAGCCGAGACTGAGGGGTTCTAGCTCCCCTGAAAGGGGAGCTGGCTCGCGTCAGCGAGACTGAGGGGTTCTAGCTCCCCTGAAAGGGGAGCTGGCTCGCGTCAGCGAGACTGAGGGGTTATCCCACCGAACCCCTCCGGCCCTGCGGGCCACCTCCCCTTTCAGGGGAGGCTTAGCAGAACCCCTTCGGCCCTGCGGGCATACATGTAAATGCATAAATATTCATAGATCTCAAAGAGAGAAAGAAGCAGAACGATATGAAAAATTTCATTTTCATCTCCCCGAATTTCCCTATGACCTATTGGAAATTCTGCGCGGAGCTGAAGAAAAACGGCATGCGGGTGCTGGGGATCGGCGACAGTCCCTATGAAAACCTGCTGCAGGCCCTGCGGGACAGTCTGGATGAATATTATAAGGTGTCCAGCCTGGAAAACTACGACGAGGTCTTCAAGGCCGTGGCCTTCTTCACCTTCAAGTACGGCAAAATCGACTGGCTGGAATCCAACAATGAGTACTGGCTCATGCGGGATGCCCAGCTGCGGACGGAATTCAACATCACCACCGGCCCCAAGATTCAGGATATGCGGAAGATCAAGTTCAAGTCCGCCATGAAGGAATACTATGCCAAGGCAGGTCTGCCCACGGCCAGATGGCACATTGTGGAGGGGCCGGAGGACGCCCTGGACTTCGCCCACACCGTGGGCTACCCCGTGGTGGTCAAGCCGGACAACGGCGTGGGGGCCAACAACACCTACAAGCTCTCCTCTGACGAAGACCTGAAATTCTTCATGGACCACAAGGGCGACGAAGTGTACATCATGGAGGAGTACGTCAGAGGCTACGTGCAGACCTTCGATGCCATTGTGGATTCCAAGGGCCAGCCCCTGTTTGAGAGCGGCAATATCACCCCCGAATCCATTATGGACATCGTCAACGACAACCGGGACTCCACCTATTACCTGGTGAAGGACGTGCCGGAGAACATCCGCTCCGCAGGCCTGCGGACCGTCAAGGCCTTCGGCGTGAAGAGCCGGTTCATCCACCTGGAGTTCTTCGTACTCAGCGAGGACCAGGCGGGGCTGGGCAAGAAGGGCGATGTGCTGGGCCTGGAGGTGAATATGCGCCCCGCCGGCGGCTACACCCCGGACATGTACAACTACAGCCAGGAGACCGATGTATATAAGATCTGGGCGGATATGGTCTGCTTCGACAAAAACACCAAGCCCACCGGCGCCCACCACTACTGCGCCTTCTACGGCCGCCGGGACGGCACCCGCTACAAGCTGGACGACTACGAGATCATGATGAAGTACGCAGGCCATATCGTGATGAACGGCCGCATTCCCGACGCCCTGTCCGGGGCCATGGCCAACCAGATGTACGTTGGCCGATTTGATACGGAAGAGGAAATGAACGCATTCTACCACGATCTGGCAGAGCACTTTTAAGCAAAGGAGAACCCATTGAACGAACGACTATTCCGGATTCTTCTGGAATCCTTCCCCAAGATTTTGCTGCCGGGGCTGACCATGACCATCCCCCTGACGGTGATCTCCTTCTCTCTGGCTCTGGTCATTGCCGTCGTTACGGCCATTGTCCAGTTTGCCAATGTGAAGGTGCTCAAGCAGATCGCCCGGTTTTACATCTGGGTGGTCCGGGGCACCCCGCTGCTGGTGCAGCTGTATGTGATTTTTTACGGTCTGCCGAACCTGGGCATCCTGCTGGAGCCCTTCCCCTCGGCGGTGCTGGTGTTCTCCATCAACGAGGGGGCCTACTGCGCCGAGACCATCCGGGCGGCCCTGGAATCCGTGCCCAAGGGGCAGCTGGAGGCGGGCTGCTGCGTGGGCATGAGCTATATGCAGATCATGCGCCGCATTCTGCTGCCCCAGGCCATGCGCACGGCCTTCCCCTCCCTGTCCAACAACCTGATCTCCATGGTGAAGGACACCTCCCTTGCCGCCAACATCACGGTGATGGAGATGTTCATGGTGACCCAGCGCATCGCCTCCCGGTACTATGAGCATCTGGCGCTGTACATCGAAGTCGCCCTCATCTATCTGCTGTTCTGCACGGTGCTGACCAGGCTGCAGAGCTGGGGCGAAAAGAAACTGAGTTCTTACGGGGCGGTGTGAGTATGGCAATGCTGGAAATCAAGAATATTCACAAGGCCTTCGATGGGCTGGGCGTGCTGAAGGGCGTGAGCCTGTCCGTGGAAAAGGGCGATGTGGTGGCCATTCTGGGCAAAAGCGGCTCGGGAAAGACCACATTGCTTCGCTGCATCAACTTTCTGGAAACCGCCGACGACGGGGAGCTGGTCTTCGACGGGGAGACGGTGCCTCTGCACAATGCCTCCAAGCGCGACATTGCCCGCATCCGGAAGAAGACCGCCTTTGTGTTCCAGAACTACAATCTGTTCCGGAACAAGACGGCCCTGCAAAACGTCACCGAGGGGCTGATCGTGGCCCGGAAAATGCCCAAGGCCCAGGCCGAGGAGACCGGCATGCGGATGCTGCAAAAGGTGGGCATGGCGGACAGGGCCTCTGCCTACCCCAGCCAGCTTTCCGGCGGGCAGCAGCAGCGCGTGGCAATCGCCAGAGGTCTGGCCACAGACCCGGAGATCATCCTCTTCGATGAGCCCACCTCGGCCCTCGACCCGGAGCTCACCGGGGAGGTGCTGGCCGTCATGCGGCAGCTGGCCCAGGAGGGCATGACCATGCTGGTGGTGACCCACGAGATGAATTTTGCCAGGAATGTGTCGTCCAAGGTGGTTTTCATGGAGGACGGCGTGATTTTGGAAGAGAGCAAGCCGGAGGATTTCTTCCGGCAGCCCAAGCAGGAGCGCTCCCGGGCCTTCCTGCGCACCATTCTGGGAGAAGAAGCTCCCAAACAGGAGGGAACACTATGAAAAAATGGATTCGTATGACCGCTCTGGCTCTGGCCGCCCTTCTGGCCCTGGCCGGCTGCGGCAAGAAGCAGGAGCAGACCGGCGACCGCCTGGCCCAGATCCAGCAGAAGGGCGAGCTGGTCATCGCCCTGGAGGGCAACTGGGCCCCCTGGTCCTTCCACGACGACAGCGACGCGCTGGTGGGCTACGATGTGGAAGTGGGCAAGGCCATTGCCGAGAAGCTGGGCGTGAAGGCCACCTTCGTAGAGGGCGAGTGGGACGGATTGCTCGCCGGTGTGGAGGCCGGACGGTACGACATGGTCATCAACGGCGTGGACATCACCGACAGCCGGAAGGAGACCTATGACTTCTCCACCCCCTATGCCTATATCAAGACCGCCCTGGTGGTGGCCAAGGACAACGACACCATCCAATCCTTTGAGGACCTGGCGGGCAAGACCACGGCCAACTCCATCGGCAGCACCTATATGGAGATGGCGGAAGCCTACGGCGCTGCCTGCTCCGGCGTAGACACCCTGGACGAGACCATCCAGATGGTGCTCCAGGGCCGGGCAGACGCCACCCTGAACGCCAACGTCTCCTTCTTTGACTACCTGAACCAGCACCCGGACGCCGCCATCAAGATCGTGGCCGAGTCTGAGGAGGCCAACGAGATCGCCATCCCCATGCAGAAGAGTGACGACACCGCCTCTCTCCGGGAGGCCGTCAACCAGGCCATCGAAGCCCTGCGCACCGAGGGCAGGCTCTCCGAGCTGTCCGGCAAGTACTTCGGCGCGGATATCAGCGGTAAGTAACGCGCTTTCCCCCTAACCTTCCCCTACGGGGAAGGTGGCTCGCCGTAGGCGAGACGGAAGAGGGGCCTTACGGGTGAGAGCGGCACGTAATTACCAGCCGCTTCCGCTCGCAGCGCCCCTCCTCAGTCAGGGCTAACGCCCTGCCAGCTCCCCCGTAGGGGGAGCTTTTTTATTCCCAAAAACCTGCCGCTTTACGAACGGGCGAGTTTATGATATGATAGCACCATCCCATAGACAGAAAAGGAACCGATCCTATGAACAATAGATTTCAGTGTGCCTTCTCCCTGCTCCTTTCCGCGGCCCTGCTTTTCTCTCTGGCCGCCTGCGGCAGCAAACGGACCACCAGGGAAACCGAAAGCGTTGTCCTCGGCATTGACGTGGCCAAATACCAGGGCACCATCGATTGGCAGGCCCTGGCCGGGGCCGGGGTGAAGTTCGCCATGGTCCGCCTGGGCTACCGCACCGCCGAAGACGGGGTGATCGTAGAGGACAGCAACGCCCGCTACAATCTCCAGGAGGGCGCCCGGGCCGGAATCCCCATGGGGGCCTATTTCTTCTCCACCGCCATCAGCAAGGAGGAGGCCAAGGAGGAGGCTCACTGGGTTTCTGACCTGGTTGCCAAGTACCCCATCACCTACCCCATCGTCTACGACTGCGAGGGCTTCCTGGACAACCGGCAGAAAGCCCTTTCCAACAGCGAGCGGACGGACATCGCCCTGGCCTTTCTGAAGGAGATCAAGCGTCTGGGCTACGAGCCCATGTTCTACGGCTCCAAAAGCGAGCTGGAAAACAGCTGGGACATGGGCCCCATCGAAAAGCACTATAAGGTCTGGGTGGCCCAGTACCCGGATGCCCCCTACCCCGAGACCCCCATGTCCAGCTACCAGGGAAAGCACGCCATGTGGCAGTTTTCCAAGTCCGCACGGGTCGTGGGGCTGGAGCAGAGCGTGGATATGAACCTGGCCTATTTCGCCTATGACGGCATCGAGCCCCCGAAGGATTCCGAGCCCCCCGAGGAGGCCTTCCCAGACCCGGAGGCCCTGATGCGCTTCACGGAGTGCCAGGAGACGGTCACCGCCAAGGAAAAGACCAATCTGCGCTCCATTCCGGACCAGGGGGAGGACAGCCAGATTCTCTACACCCTGCTCAACGGCGAAACCGCCCTGCGGACCGCCACCAGCGACAGCGGCTGGTCCAGACTGGAGTATAACGGCGCCGTGTGCTACGCCGTCACCAGCTACCTGACCACGGACCTGGACTATGTCCCCGGGGCCGCCCAAAGCGAGGGCGGCCTGCAAACCCGGTTTGAAACCGTGGACGACACCGTCACCGCCAAGGTGGAGGTGAACCTTCGAACCCTGCCCAGCACCGAAAACGGGGAATCCCAGGTGCTCACCCTGCTCAAGCACGGGGAAACCGTCAGGCGCACCGGCGTCAGCAGCAACGGCTGGTCCAGGCTCGAATACAACGGCACCGTGTGCTACGCCGTCACCAGCTACCTGGAGGCCCCGGACGGCACCGGCCTGGAGCCGGACACCGGAGAGATCAAAACCCAGTTTGAAGCGATAGACGACTGGGTGACCCCCAAGGAGAAGGTCAACCTCCGCTCCATCCCCTCGGTGGATGACCCCCGAAGCCAGGTCATCGCCACCATCACCAGCGCCGACAAGGTCCACCGCACCGGTCTCAACCGGGACGTAGGCTGGTCGAGGGTGGAATACAACGGCCAGACCCTGTACTGCGTGACCCAGTATTTGAATGAAGCCAAGGATTGATTTACCGCCCCTGTACAGAATGCAGGGGCGTCTTTGAAAGGATTCCGAATGAAGCAAACGATCCAATTATCCGACCACTTTACCTACGGAAAGCTCTTCCGGTTCACCCTGCCCTCCATCGCCATGATGGTCTTTACTTCCATCTACAGCGTGGTAGACGGCTTTTTCATTTCCAATTTTGCCGGAAAGACCGCCTTTGCGGCTCTGAACCTTATCTGGCCCTTTCTGATGATCCTGGGCGGTATGGGCTTCATGATCGGCACCGGCGGCACGGCTCTGGTGTCCCGTTACCTGGGTGCCGGAGACAGCGAAAAGGCCAACCGGTATTTTGCCATGATGATCGAGCTGACCATCCTGCTGGGTGCGGCGCTGACCGCCATTGGCCTTTTGTTCATGGAGCCGATCTCCAGACTTCTGGGCGCTACGGAGGAAATGGTACCCGACTGCGTACTCTACGGCCGTATCGTCATCGCCTTTAACATCGCTTTCATGCTGCAAAATGTCTTCCAGAGCTTTCTGATTGCCGCGGAAAAGCCCCGTCTGGGACTCATTGCCACGGTGTCCGCAGGTGTTACCAACATGATTCTGGACGCACTGCTTGTGGGTGTGCTGCGGTGGAGTGTGGCGGGCGCGGCTCTGGCCACCGGCCTGAGCCAGACCATGGGCGCACTGATTCCCCTGATCTTCTTCCTGAAAAAGGACAACGGCAGCCCCCTGCATCTGCGCCCGGTCCGGATGGAAGCAAAGCCTCTGCTTCAGGCCTGCGGCAACGGCGCCTCTGAGCTCATGAGCAACATATCCGGCTCCATCGTAGCCATGGTATATAATTTCCAGCTTCTGAAATTCCTGGGTGAGGACGGCGTCTCCGCCTACGGCGTCATGATGTACGTCAGCTTTATCTTTGTCGCCATCTTTGTTGGCTACTCCATCGGCTCCTCCCCCATCATCAGCTTCCACTTCGGCGCGGAAAACAAGCCGGAATTGCAAAATATGTTCCGCAAGAGCACCCTTTTGATGACGGTTCTGGGCGTTGTTATGACCCTTTCCGCCATTTTAATGGCCAAGCCCCTGGCAAAGCTCTTCGTAGGCTATGACCCGGGGCTGTATCACCTGACCTATGAGGCCTTTCGGCTCTACAGCATTGCCTTCCTGTTCACGGGCCTGAACATCTTCTCCTCCTCCCTCTTCACGGCCCTGAACAACGGCGCAGTCTCCGCCGCCATCTCCTTTATGCGCACACTGGTCTTTCAGATTGGCGCCGTGCTGCTGCTGCCGGAGCTGGTGGATGTCAATGGACTCTGGCTGGCCACCTTCGTCGCTGAGGGCTGTGCGCTGCTGGTTTCAGCGCTGTTCGTGCTGGGAAACCGGAAGAAATATGGGTATTTCTAAAAAACCTGCCGCAAGCCGCCCTTTTTTGGGCGCTTGCGGCAGGCATTTTTTTACATTTTTTCCGGGGCGGAGAAGCCCAGCAGGTCGATACAGCTTTCCAGGATGTTCTTGGCAAGGCCAATGAGGGCGATGTAGCCCGCCTGGAGACCCGCGTCCTCCTCGCTGAGGATGCGGGTCTCGTGGTAGAACTTGTTGACGCAGCCGGCAAGCTCATAGATATAGGCGCAGATGAGGTTGGGGCTGGAGGTCTTGAGGGCCTGCTCCAGGGTGGGGCCAAGCTTGGTCACGGAGAGCATCAGATCCTTGGCGTAGTCGTTGGCGGGCTCCTGAATGGGCAGGCTCTCCCAGGCGCCGTACCGGGAGAGGATGCTCTTGATCCGCACGATGGTATAGAGAATGTAGGGGCCGGTGTTGCCCTCGAAGGCGGCGAAGCGCTCCATATCAAAGTTATAATCCTTGGTGGGCTGGTTCGAAAGGTCGCCGTATTTCAGGGCGGCCATGGCGATTTTGGCCGTGGTGGCCTCCACCTCGTCGTCGCCCACGATCCTGTTCTCCACCACCTTGGTCCGGACGAAGTTCGTCATGTCCGCAATCAGGGTCTCCAGCCGCAGCACGCCGCCGTCTCTCGTCTTGAAGGGCTTGCCGTCACTGCCGTTCATGGTGCCGAAGCCCACGTGCTCCAGCTCGGTGGTGGGGGGCACGATGCCCGCCTTCCGGGCGGCCCGGAACACCTGCTCAAAGTGCAGGTTCTGCCGCTTGTCGGTGACGTAGAGCACCTTGTCCGGGTGCCAGTCCTGCATCCGCTGGACCAGGGTGGCCAAATCGGTGGTGGCATAGATGGAGGAGCCGTCGGACTTCACCAGAATGCAGGGGGGAACCTCCTTTTTGTCCCCCTCCTGGGCCACGGGGATGACCCAGGCCCCCTCGGACTGGACGGCAATGCCCCGGGCCTTCATATCCTCCACCATGGCGGGGATATAGGGGTCGGCGTCGGATTCGCCCAGCCACTTCTCAAAGTGGACGTCCAGATTGTCATAGTTCTTCCGGAGGTCCGCCACGGACACGTTCATAATGTGCCGCCACAGCGCCCGGTAGCCCCGGCGGCCCTGCTGCAGCTCCAGGGTGGCCTGGTGGGCCTTGTGGGAGAATGCGGGGTCACTCTTCTTGGCGGAGGCGGTGGGGTAGATCTCCTCCAGATCGGAAACCGTGAAGGGGGCCTCCTTGGGGTACTCCCCGGTGAAATCCGGGTCAAAATAGGGCAGGTCCGGCTGCCGCTCTGAAAGCTCTGCGATGATCAGGCCCATCTGCAAGCCCCAGTCGCCCAGGTGCACATCGCCGATGGCGTTGTAGCCCAGGTACTTATAGAGCCGCTTCAGGCTCTCGCCGATGATGGCGGGGCGCAGGTGGCCGATGTGCAGGGGCTTGGCCACATTGGCCCCGCCGTAGTCCACCACAATGGTCTTGCCCGCCCCGGGCTGGGCAATGCCGAACTTGGGAGAAACGCGCATGCCCTCCAGGTAGGTCTGCAAAAAGCGGCCGGAGAGCTTCAGGTTGATGAAGCCCGGCATAACGGCCTCCACCATGCTGTAGTCCCCAGCGTCCAGCTGCTCTGCCACGGCCTTGGCAATCTGGATGGGGGCGCACTTATACTGCTTGGCAGCGGCCAAAGCGCCGTTGCACTGGTATTCGCACAGGTCCGGCCGGTTGGAAACGGTGACCCGGCCAAAGGAACGGTCGTAGCCCGCCTGTTCAAAGGCCGCCTGCATTTTCTCGGTGATAATATCCAGAATCTTTTCCACGAAAATTCCTCCTCAGTCCTTCTTCTGCTCGGCCAGCCAGTTGAGGTAATCGTCATAGGTGCCGTAGCGGTCCACGATGGTGCCGTCGCTCTGGAAGGCGATGACCCGGTTACAGGTGGAGGTCAGCAGCTCGTGGTCGTGGGAGGCCAGCAGCACCACGCCCTGGAAAGCTTCCAGACCCTTGTTCACCGCCTGAATGGATTCCATGTCCAGGTGGTTGGTGGGCTGGTCCAGCAGCAGCACGTTTGCGCCGGAGAGCATCATCTTGCTGAGCATACATCTTACCTTTTCACCGCCGGAGAGGACGTTTACATGCTTGAACACATCCTCATTGGAGAACAGCATCCGGCCCAGGAAGCCCCGCAGGTACACATCGTCCTTCTTGGCGGAGTACTGCCGCAGCCAGTCCACCAGCTCCATTTCGTTGCCCTCGAAATACTCGGTGTTGTCCTTGGGCAGGTAGCTGCGGATGGTGGAAACGCCCCACTTGATGGAGCCCTCCTCCGGCTCCAGCTCCCCCATGAGGACTTTGAACAGGGCCGTCTGGGCCAGCTCGTTTTCGCCCACGAAGGCGATCTTGTCCGTGCGGCCCACGGAGAAATAGACCTTGTCCAGCAGCTTTACCCCGTCTACGGTAACGGAGATATCCTTCACGGTGAGCACATCCTTGCCCAGCTCCCGCTCGCTCTGGAAGCCAACGAAGGGATAGCGGCGGGTGGAGGAGGGCATTTCTTCCACGCTCAGCTTGTCTAAGAGCTTTCTTCTGGCGGTAGCCTGCTTGGCCTTGGCCTTGTTGGCGGAGAAGCGCTGAATGAACAGCTGCAATTCCTCGATTTTTTCCTGGTTCTTCTTGTTCTTGTTCCGGATCATGGCCTGGACCATCTGGGAGGATTCATACCAGAAGTCGTAGTTGCCCACGTACATCTTGATCTTGCCGTAGTCAATATCCACGGTGTGGGTGCAGACGGTATTCAGGAAATGCCGGTCGTGGCTGACGGCGATGACCATGCCGGGGAAATCCAGCAGGAAGTCCTCCAGCCAGTTGATGGCCTCGATATCCAGGTTGTTGGTGGGCTCGTCCAGCATGACGATGTCCGGGTTGCCGAACAGCGCCTGGGCAAGCAGGACCTTCACCTTCAGCCGGGGGTCAACGCTGGCCATCTGCTCATAGTGCAGCTCTGTGCCGATGCCCAGACCTTGCAGCAGGCGGGAAGCATCGGATTCGGCCTCCCAGCCCCCCAATTCTGCAAACTCCGCCTCCAGGTCCGCCGCCCGCAGGCCGTCCTCATCGGTGAAGTCCGGCTTTTCGTAGATGGCGTCCTTTTCCTTCATGACGTCGTACAGGTGCTTGTTGCCCATGATGACGGTGTCCATGACGGTGTAGTCATCGTAGGCGTTCTGGTTCTGCTTCAAAACGGAGACCCGCTTGGTGGGGTCGATCTCAATGGAGCCGGTGGTAGAATCCAGCTCCCCGGTGAGGATGCGCAGGAAGGTGGACTTGCCCGCCCCGTTGGCGCCGATAATGCCATAGCAGTTGCCGGGCAAGAATTGCAGATCTACATGCTGAAACAGCCACTGGCCGCCGAACTGCATTCCTAAATTGCTGACTGTAATCATTGCTTGTCTCCTTCGTTACCTAAATAATTTTGTTCATTCCAAATAACAGGGCCTTGCAGGAAATACAAGTTGACAGTTGACAGTTGACAGTTGACAGTTAAGGAGTCCCTTCGGGAGAATTTTGAAATCTTTTCCGAGGAAGTACCAAAACTGTCCACTGTCAACTGTCCATTGTCAACTGTTCAAGACCGCATACTCATACAGTTTAATCTTACCACAAAATTGTAAATAAAGAAAGAACTTTTTTCCTGGCCCTTGCTTTTTTTGCAAAGTGCGCTATAATATTAGCACTCAGATGAAGTGAGTGCTAATTGCACGCGAAGAAAGGAAGTTATTGCATCATGGAAAAGAAACAGTTTAAGGCCGAATCCCAGCGGCTGCTGGATCTGATGATCAACTCTATTTATACCCACCGGGAGATCTTCCTGCGGGAAATCATCTCCAACGCCTCCGACGCCATTGACAAGCTGGCCTATACGGCCCTGACCGATGAGAAGGTGGGCGTTGCCCGGGACCAGTTCGCCATCACCATCACCCGGGACAAGGAAAACCGCACCCTCACCGTGTCCGATAACGGCATCGGCATGAGCAAGGAGGAGATGGAGGAGAACCTGGGCACCATCGCCAAGTCCGGCTCCCTGGGCTTCAAGCAGGCCATGGAGAAGAAGGAAGACATCGATATCATCGGCCAGTTCGGCGTGGGCTTCTATTCCGCCTTCATGGTGGCAAGCGAAGTCACCGTCATCTCCAGGAAGTACGGCTCCGACAAGGCCTACAAGTGGGTCTCCAACGGCACCGATGGCTACACCATCGAGGAAGCCCAGCGGGAAAACGCCGGTACGGACGTGATCATGGTTCTGAAGCCCGACACCGAGGAGGACACCTACAACCAGTACCTGGAGGAATACGAGATCCGGAATCTCGTCACCAAGTATTCCGACTATATCCACTACCCCATCCGCATGGAGGTGGAGAAGTCCCGGAAGAAGGAGGACTCCCCCGAGGACAAGCCCGAGTACGAGAGCTACAAAGAGGTCGTCACCCTGAACTCCATGGTGCCCATCTGGCAGAAGAACAAGAAGGACGTCACCGAGGAGGAGTACAACCAGTTCTATCAGAGCAAATTCTACGACTACAATAAGCCCCTGCGGGTAGTCCATTTCAGCGCCGAGGGTCAGGTGTCCTTCAAGGCCCTGCTGTATATTCCCTCCAAGGCCCCCTACGACTTCTACACCAAGGACTTCAAGCGCGGCTTGCAGCTGTATTCCAGCGGCGTGATGATCATGGAGAACTGCGAGGATCTGCTGCCCGAGCACTTCCGCTTCGTCCGGGGCATTGTGGACAGCCAGGATCTGTCCCTGAACATCAGCCGTGAAATGCTCCAGCACAACCGCCAGCTGACCATCATCGCCCGGAACATCGAGAAGAAGATCAAGTCCGAGCTGAAGGCCATGCTGGACAACGACCGGGAGAAGTACGAGGAGTTCTACGCCGCCTTTGGCCGCCAGCTGAAATACGGCGCGGTATCCGACTACGGCGCCCACAAGGAAAGCTGCCAGGATCTGCTGCTGTTCTACAGCCACAAGCAGGGCAAGCTGATTTCTCTGAAAGAATATGTGGATGCCATGCCCGAGGGCCAGGAGAAGATCTATTTCGCCCCCGGCGAAAACAAGGAGCTGCTTGCTAAGCTCCCCCAGGTGACTCTGCTGGACGGCAAGGGCTACGACACCCTGCTCTTTACGGAGGATGTGGATGAGTTTGTGCCCCAGACCCTGATGACCTACCAGGAGAAGAGCTTCTGCAACGTCTCCACGGATGACCTGGGCCTCCAGTCCGAGGACGAGAAGAAGGCCGCTGAGGCAGAGGCCGAGGAGAAGAAGGGCTTCCTGACCTTCGTGAAGGACAGCCTGGGCGATCAGGTCAAGGAGGTCCGGCTGAACAAGAATCTGGGCGCCTACCCCGTGGCCATGGTGCCCGACGCCGGCATGAGCTTTGAGATGGAGAAGTACATGAAGCGGGTGAACCCCGATTTCAGCTTCCCCTCCGCCCGGATTCTGGAGCTGAACCCGGACAACGACACCGTCAAGCACCTGCAGGAGGTCATGACCTCTGACCCCGTGATGGCCAAGGATCTGGCCCAGCTGCTGTGCTGCCAGGCCCAGCTCATGGCCCAGCTGCCCATCGACGACCCCTACGCCTACACCGATCTGGTGTGCAAGCTGGTGAAGTAACACAATAAAAGAAACGGGACATACCACGCAGGAATGCAGCGGTATGTCCCGTTTTTTTGCTTGCAATTCCCCGAATCCTGTGGTATGCTGTCTCTGGTGCTGTCAGTAGTACCCCGGTAGGCGGTTCCCCTCGATCTTTTTCGGGGGTGATCTCTTCTTTTGCCCCCAATTGGAAACGAGAGGGGGTGACGGTTTATGGATGTTACATGGGAAGGAATTTTTCAATTCTGCCTGGTCATTATGGCTGTCATTACCCTGGTTCGCCAGGATAACAACAAAAAGAGATAACCGCCCCTTCTCCAAAGCCGCGGTTATCTCTTAACCAACACTTGGGGAGCCGACCTACTGGCAGCGCCCTTTGTATCTATAGTATACCCCTTATTTTTTCATTTGTCAACCGCGCCGCCTTTGGGCAGCGTGGTTTTATTTTGCCTGTTCCGCTTTCTTGCGGGACTGCTTGACCCGGTACATCATCTGATCGGCCTCTTCAATGGCCTCCTGGGGGGTGAGGTATTCGGGGTCGAAGATGGCGTAGCCCATGGAGAGCTTGGGCAGAACAGGCTCTTCCTGCCTTGCCTTTGCCATGGCGGCCACCAGCTCATCCCACAGGCTTTCCACAGACTGCATATGCTTCATCAAAATCACGCAGAACTCGTCGCCGCCGATGCGGAAGCAATGGCCGCAGCGGGAATAGACCTCCCAGAGGGCTCTGCCCGTCAGCCGCAGGCACCGGTCTCCCATGGCGTGGCCATAGGTATCGTTAATGCTCTTAAAGCAGTCCACATCAAAAAACAGGATGACGCAGGGCTCCCGCAGGTGGGCCAGGGTGTTTTCATAGCCCCGGCGGTTGATGAGCCCGGTGAGGCCGTCGGTCTGCTGGATCATGTCCACGGTGAACACATAGATCATAATGGCAGAGATAGCGGTGGTGACATAGTCCACCCGCAGGGTGCTGTCCACCATCTGCATGACCATACCCGAAAGCACGAATACCAGCACCGATACCAGAAAGCCCACGCCGCCGAACTGGTATTTGCGGCCGCTGCGCAGCACGGCAAACATGGCATAAAACAGCGCCGCCACATACACCACCATATAGATTTCGTACAGCGGCCCATGGGTATAGCTGCTCTCGGCGTCCACCTGAATGATGACCCCGGAAAAGCTCAGCACCACCTGCAGCAATGTGTGCAGCAGCAGGATGACCATGGCCGCCTCCTTGTGGGGCGCGTCCAGGATCAGGGCCATAAAAATGCCGATGCAGGGTGCTGCGGAAAACTCAATGACCTTTACAGCCGTATGCCAGATCACCGTCCGCGGTCCTGTGCCGTTCAGCATAACGCCCAGCCACTCGCACAGTGCCGCCAGGGCGATAATGGAAAACTCAAAGCGGAAATATCGTTTTTCCGTCCCGGACAGCGTTCTGGAGCTGGACACGCACAGCAGCATGGAGGCCATGGACAAGACACACAGCACTGTAATGGCCGTGTAATACTTTATCAAACAAATCTCTCCTTTAAACGCTTTACGTACAGAGTATATCACATTTCGCTTTTTTCTTCAAGGAAAAACCGGGGCCGCCGCGTGTAAAACTTTCATAAATTGGGCTTGACTTTTCTGGGAAATATGCTATTATAGTCTCAGAACGATTCAACAGTTACTTAATCGTTAAATCCAAATCAAGTAAGGAGCCCTCTCTATGAAAAAGACCTATAAGATCGATGTAGACTGCGCCAACTGCGCCAACAAGATGGAAACCGCCGCCAAGGCCACCGCCGGTGTAAAGAGCTGCACCGTCAATTTCATGGCTCTGAAGATGATCGTGGAATTCGAAGAAGGTGCCGACGTGAAGGCCACCATGCAGAATGTCCTGGCCAACTGCAAAAAAGTAGAGGACGACTGCGAGATCTTCCTGTAATTGGATAATGCCTCCCCTGAAAGGGGAGGTGGCCCGCAGGGCCGGAGGGGTTCTGCTGCTCCGGCATTTCGCCTGCGGCGAGGCTTGACCCTGAGGCCAAGCCGGAACCCCTCAGTCTCGGCTAACGCCGAGCCAGCTCCCCTTGCAGGGGAGCCTAAACTATGAAAGGAAATCGCATATGACAAAGAAGCAAAAAAGAGCGCTTTCTCAGATCCTGGCCTCTGCTGCGCTGCTGATCGTGATGCAGCTGCTGGGGGCTGCCTTTTTTGACCGGCTCTTCGGCGCTTTCGGGCGCTGGGTGCGGCTGGCCATTTATCTGGTGGACTACTGGATCATCGGCGGCGATATTCTGAAAAAGGCCTGGAAGGGCATTCGCAACAGGCAGATGTTTGATGAATGCCTGCTCATGGCCATTGCCACCATCGGCGCTCTGGCCCTGGCCATTTACGAAAACGGCGACTATGTCGAGGCCATTGCCGTCATGCTCTTCTATCAGATCGGCGAGCTGTTCCAGAGCTACGCCGTGGGCAAGAGCCGCCGGAACATCAGTGAGCTCATGGACATCCGCCCGGACTATGCCAACGTGGAGCGGGAGGGTGCCCTGGAAAAGGCAGACCCGGACGAGGTGGAGATCGGCTCCATCATCGTGGTCCAGCCCGGCGAGAAGGTGCCCATCGACGGCATCGTCACCGAGGGCAGCTCCACCCTGAACACCGCCGCCCTGACCGGCGAAAGCGTGCCCAGGGATGTGACCGTGGGCCAGGAGGTCATCTCCGGCTGCATCAACCTGTCCGGCCTGCTGAAAATTCAAACCACCAAGGAATTCGGCGAATCCACCGTCTCCAAAATTCTGGACCTGGTGGAGAACGCCTCCTCCCGGAAGTCCAAATCCGAGGACTTCATTGCCAAGTTTGCCCGGGTGTATACCCCCGCCGTGGTCTACAGCGCCATTGCCCTGGCCCTGCTGCCCCCCATCGTCTGTATGGCCATGGGTACCGATGCCAACTGGGGCCAGTGGGTCTACCGGGCACTGACCTTCCTGGTCACCTCCTGCCCCTGTGCCCTGGTGATCTCCATCCCCCTGAGCTTCTTCGCCGGGATCGGCGGGGCCAGCCGGGAGGGCGTGCTGGTCAAGGGCTCCAACTATCTGGAGACACTGTCCAATGTGACCACCGTCGTCTTCGACAAAACCGGCACCCTGACCCGAGGCGTTTTTGAGGTCACGGGCATTCACCACAGCCCCTATGAGGAAGAGAAGCTGCTGGAATACACCGCTCTGGCGGAAAGCGCCTCCTCTCACCCCATCTCCAAGAGCCTGCAATCTGCCTACGGCAAGCCCCTGGACCGGGACCGGGTGACGGATATTCAGGAGATCGGCGGCGAGGGCGTCACCGCCCAGGTGGACGGCCACAGCGTGGCCGCCGGCAACCGGAAGCTCATGAAGCGCCTGGGCATTGCCTATCAGGACTGCCACAGCACCGGCACCATCGTCCATGTGGCCATTGACGGCAGCTATGCCGGCCACATCGTCATCTCCGATCTGCTGAAGCCCACCGCCAAGCCCGCCATGGAGACCCTGCGCGCCGCCGGGATCACCAAAACCGTCATGCTCACCGGCGACATCGACGCCGTAGCCCAGGCCACCGCCAGGGAGCTGGGCATTGACACCGTCTACAGTGAGCTGCTCCCCGGAGACAAGGTCTCCAAGGTAGAGGAGCTCCTGGCCGGACAGCACAGGGGCAAGCTGGCCTTCGTAGGCGACGGCATTAACGATGCCCCTGTGCTCTCCCGGGCGGACATCGGCATTGCCATGGGTGCCATGGGCTCCGACGCCGCCATTGAGGCCGCCGATGTGGTGCTCATGGACGACGACCCCATGAAGATCTCCAAGGCCGTGAAGATCTCCCGGAAGTGCCTGCGGATCGTCCACGAGAACATTGTCTTTGCCATTGGCATCAAGCTGGCCTGCCTGCTGCTGGTCGCCATCGGCAAGGCCAACATGTGGGCCGCCATCTTCGCCGACGTGGGCGTCATGGTCCTGGCTGTCCTCAACGCCATCCGGGCGCTGATGGTTAAGAAGCTGTAAGTGCGTATAAGCGTATAAAGGAAGGCCGCTGCGGTTCATTCATTGCCGCAGCGGCCTGATTGTTTACTCCCGATCGTATCGCTTGTAGATGTACACCGCACCGCCGATGGCGCAGCCTGCCAGGACAACCAGCAGAATGGGCACAATGATGGGGATGCCGTGCTTCTTCGCAGGCTGTGCTTCCGGCTGGGTGGTCTCCGGGACGGTTGCCTCCGTGGTGGGAGCCGTGGTCTCCGTGGGGGCCGTGGTGGGCGCGGTGGTGGGGGCGGTGGTCTCCGCCACGGTGCGGCGGAAGGTGGCCTCAATGGTGTGGTTGGCCTTCACATTCGTAAAGGTATACACGCCCACGGAGCCGATGCTCTTGCCATCCACCTTCACGTCCTCCACCTCGTAATCCTTATTGGCCACAACGGTGAAGCTGACGCTCTTGCCGGACTGGACGCTGACCTTGCCGGACTGGGTAATGCTGCCGCCTGCCCCGGCGGAGGCCGTAATGGTGTAGCCGGTGGCAGAGGTGCCGGTATTGTTCCCGGCAGGCTTGGTGGTTCCTGTGGAGGCCCTCTTTTCAATGGTCAGCTTTGCCGTATTGCTGACGGCGGCGGTGTAGTTCCCGCCGGCGGCAATGGAGGCCCGGACATAGTAGGTGCCCACGGCAGAGGGGGGCGTCTTGGTCTCCCCCTGGGTGCACTGGCCGTCGGTATAATAGGTATAGGTCACGCTGCCCTTGAAGCTCTCGCCGTTGACCCCCGTCACCTTGGCTCCGCTCATGGGATGGGTGTTGCCGTCATGCTTGACGCTCTGGTCCGCCAGGGTGATGGTAGGCGCGGCGGGATTGATCTTGATGGTGGCCGTGCCGGTTACCGTGTCGTAGCCCTCCTGGGTCACCTGGTAGCCCACGGTGTAAGTACCGGCATTGGTATAGTTTGGCAGGGAAATCTGGGTGTACTCCCCGGAAGTGCCCTCCCGGTAGCGGATGGCAGCCCCGGCAGGGACGGTCACGGACAGGCTCAGGGCCTTGCCGTCATAGGTCTTCTCCCCGCCCTGGACCTGGATCGCGCCGGTGGGGAAGCCCCCTTGCAGGGAGACCGTCAGGGCCTCGCTGACGGGGGAAGGCTCCGTCTTGTCATCCCCCGTAAAGTAGGCGTAGAAATAATAGGTCTTTCCCGGCTGCAGGTTCAGGAAGATCCGGCTCTCCACCCAGTCGCTTTCCGGCTTCCGGTCCGTGAAGCCGTAGGCATACTTCACCGTGCCCACGCCGCCGGTGGGCACCTTCAGGATCACGGAGTCCCCGGTCTTGTACTCCTGCTCCAGCTTGGGGGCCGCCTGGGTCGCCTTGGGGGCCTGCGTCGGTGCGGTCGTTTCCGTGGTGGGCGCCGTGGTCTGCGTAGTGGGCGGGGCCGTTGTGGTGGTTGTGGGGGCTGTGGTTTCCGTGGTGGGGGCCGCAGTCGTTGTGGTTTCAGGCTCAGAGGGCTTGTTGTCGCCGCCGTTTTGGGAAAGGGTCATAATGCCGCTCTCGCCGGAGACGATGGGCGCTCCCGTATAGGTCTCGGTGCCGTCGGAGACGGCGTTGGTCTTCGTCTCCTGGGGCAGGTACAGGTAGATACTGCCCGTTTCATCCGTCACAACGCCCTGCAGGCCGTAGGTCTGGTCCGGGGACAGGGCCAGGGCTGCGACGGCGGTGTCTGCCACCGGCTTGTTATCCTTATCCGTCAGCTGGATGACTGTCTGGTACAGGGGCTTCTCTCCGTCGGTGATGGCGGTGCCAATGGTGGCTGCTCCGTCCGTTCCGGTGCCGCCGCCATCGTCCGTTCCTGCCTTGCCGCCAGTGAGCTTCAGGCTGCCGCCGGTGACCGTAATTACATTGGCTCCCACGGCATCGCTGCCGCTGCCGCCTGCCGTCTCTTTTGTACCGGGGGCGCCGTCGCCGCCGATGACGGTTACCGTGCCGCCGGTGACCGTCAGTCTGTTTGTCCCAATGCCGTTGGACTCGGTGCCGCCTTGAAGCGTCAGGCTGCCAGTACCGGATAGAATGACACCCTCATGACCGTAGATGGCCGCCTGGTCCACTGCCGTCAGGGCATTGCTGCCCACCAGGGTCAGTTCCAGGCCGCCGTCCGCCTCCAGGGCATTCTTGCCCTCCGGGGCCGCAATGGTCACGTTCACCAGTGTCACCCGGGCCTCGCCCTTGGTGCGCAGGGTATCGGCAGACGTCTTCACGTTCTTCGCCATGGCAACGGTGACAGGCTTGGTTCCGGTGATAACCAGTTCCTTGGCGTCCACATCATAATAGTAGTCCTCGCCGTCCTTCAGGTCCTCGCCGCTGATGCTCAGCGCTCCGCTGTCCAGCCAGACGGGCTGGCTGATCTGGGCATTGTTCAGATATTCGGTGAGCGCCGCCAGGGCGGTGTACTGGGGCGTTGCCTCCAGCTCCTTCTGGGCCGCCTCGGGCAGGGCATAAAAGCCCTCCTCCCACAGCCCACCGATGTGGGCATAGAGCGCCTGCTGCTCCGCAGCAGACAGGGTCTTGACGGTTTCCAGCGTGGGAAGCCCGTTGACCTTCTTTACAAAATCCGTATTCGTACCTGCCTCGGCAGCCGCCGGAAGCACCAGGCTCAGCGCCAGCGCCGCCCCAAGCAGCACGCGGAATCCTCTCAGACATTTCATAGAAGTTCCCTCCTTCTGGGTAATTTTCCGTCTACAGTATACCATATTCCCGGAAAAGCAACAATAGACAAACTGTGAACAAGACTTTCTTTTTCGGGAAAGGGGAAAATCTTATGGTTTTCTTAATGATTTCGTCTCCCCACTCGCCTCCACGCCCTATTGACTTCATTGCAGTTTATGGGTATAATACAGTCAGAATAATACTATCTTATTTCATACAAGGAGGCGTAAAAATGAATATCCGTCCGTCAGCAGCGATCCGCCAGAACTACAATGAAATTGCCGATATGTGTCGAAAAACAGCAGAGCCCGTCTTTCTCACCAAAAACGGCGAGGGGGATTTGGTCGTTATGGACATAGAAACCTTCAACCGGCGGGAGAAAATGCTGAAGCTGAGAGAAGAACTGTTGACCGTCGAGGAAGACCGTCTGGCAGGCAGGTCCGGCTGCACTCTGGATGCGCTGGACGCCTACCTGGACGACGTGATCGCGCAGGTATAAGCCCATGTCAAGCAATCAAAAATATGAAGTTATTGTCTCCGACAGAGCCAAGAGAATGCTTGCATCGCACCTGCGTTTTCTGGCCCAGGTAAATCGGGATGCAGCCGCAGCAAAGAAGGCAGAGCTCATGGAGGCCATGCGCTCCCTGGAACACATGCCCCAGCGTTTTCCCTTCTTTCAGGAGGCATATATCCCGACGAATCGATACCACAAGATGTTCGTGGCAAAATGGTATCTTATCCTTTATCAGATTCAGGATGATACGGTTTTCATCGACTATATTCTCGATTGCCGGCAGGATTACAGCTGGCTTATCCCTTGAACCGCCGCCGACGCGATCGCGCGCCATTCCGGCCAAAGCAGGAAATCCTTTTTGTATTTTTCTTTTTCAAAATCGCCGCCGTCTTTTTGGGGCGGCGATTGCTTTTTTCGCATACAGTCCCTATTTCCCGGAAAATAATCGGTTAATTTCGCTGTTTTTCGCATTTGCAGTTTTCGTTTTGTCAAGTAAAATTTTTCCGCTTTATCTTTTTGCATATTTTTAGACCTGTTTTCTTAAACTTTTCCTCTTGCAAAGCCTGCGATTTCTTACAATTTTTTAAGATTTGTGGACAAATTGTGTCCGTATTGTGAACTCTGCAAAATTTTGCAGAGCTTTTTTGTGGAGTTTGTCCATTGATTTTGCAGCAGAAGTCGGCGATAATGTCGCCGTAGAAGTGGGGCGTTATGCTCCTATTCGAAAAATTTTATATGTTTCAAGGAGGAGTCCAAATGATTAGCTTTTTGCTCTGCCTGGCAATCCTGATCGCGGGTTACTTCTTCTACGGCAAAGTCGTAGAAAATACCTTCGGCCCGGACGACCGTGAAACCCCCGCCGTGCGCATCAACGACGGCGTGGACTACGTGGTCCTGCCCCAGTGGAAGCTGTTCATGATCCAGCTGCTTAACATCGCGGGCCTCGGCCCCATCTTCGGCGCACTGAGCGGTGCCCTGTGGGGGCCCATCGTGTTCCTGTGGATCACCTTCGGCACCATCTTTGCCGGCGGCGTCCACGACTATTTCTCCGGTATGCTGTCCGAGCGGAATGACGGCGTCTCCATTTCCGAGATCTCCGGCATCTACCTGGGCAAGACCATGAAGAACGTAATGCGTGTGTTCTCCGTGGTTCTGCTGGTCATGGTCGGCACCGTGTTTGCTGTTGGCCCCGCCGGTCTGCTGCAGCTGCTGTGCTCCAATGCCCCCGGCATTCTGAGCAGCAAGATGTTCTGGCTGATCCTGATCCTGGTCTACTACTTCATCGCCACCTTCCTGTCCATCGACAAGCTGATCGGCAAGATCTACCCCGTCTTCGGCATCTGCCTGATCGTCATGGCCGTCGGCGTAGGCCTGGGTATCTTCACCAAGGGCTACGAGATCCCCGAGATCTGGAGCCACTTCTATAACATGCATCCGCAGGGCACCCCCATCTGGAGCTTCATGTTCATCACCGTGGCTTGCGGTGCCATCTCCGGCTTCCATGCCACCCAGAGCCCCCTGATGGCTCGCTGCCTGAAGAGTGAGAAGCAGGGCCACTTCGTGTTCTACGGTGCCATGGTTTCCGAGGGCATCATTGCCCTGATCTGGGCTGCTGCCGGCTGCGCCCTGTACACCGGTGAAGAGCTGCTGGCCCTGGGCGGCGGCGGTTCCACCGCTGTTTACGACGTCTGCAAGAAGACCATGGGCGGCGTTGGCATCGCTCTGGCTATGCTGGGCGTTATCGCCTGCCCCATCACCTCCGGCGACACCGCTTTCCGGTCCGCCCGTCTGGTGCTGGCTGACTGGTTCCACATCGACCAGAAGGTCTGGAAGAACCGTCTGCTGCTGTGCGTTCCCGTTCTGGGCATCGGTGCCTTCCTGGGCATCGGCAACGCCCTGGGCAAGATCGACTACACCATCATCTGGCGTTACTTCAGCTGGACCAACCAGACCCTGGCTATGATCGTTCTGTGGTGTGCTTCCATGTTCCTGTTCTATGAGAAGAAGAACTACTGGATCACCGCCGTTCCCGCAACCTTCATGACCGCCGTGTCCATCACCTACTTCATGCTGGGCAACGAGTGCCTGGGTCAGTTCCTAAACCCCGCCGGCGGCTTCAACACCGCTCTGGCTTACCCCGTTGGCATCCTCTTCGCCGCTCTGTTCCTGGGTATCTTCCTGTACTCCATCAAGAAGCGCGACGTAAAGCCCCAGTACGAGACCCTGGGCAAGTAATTTAAGTCCAAAGAGAAGGTGGGGGAGGAAACTTCCCCACCTTTTGCGGTATAAAGTGAGGTATTCCATGATTTTTACTCCGAAACAGCTGGGCAGCACGGCCCTGGATAAGGCGACGCTTTCCGTTGACAAAAAATTCTGCAAGCGCTTCGGCCCCTGCGGCGTGGGCGATGAGGCCATTTACCTGAACAGCTTCTTCTTCGACCGGGTCTACTATGCGGCGCTGAAATCCGTGAAGCGTATTTTCAAGCGGGTCGCCATGAGCAAGGGCGGTTTTTCCGGAAAGGGCGTCTTCGGCGCCATCCCCTATCTGGTGGTGGAGCTGGACGACGGCACGGTGAAGCAGTGCAACTTCAAATACGAACAGGATGTGGACCTTCTGCTGGCCCATATCTCCAAGATCCGCCCGGACCTGCCCACCCACAGCCTGGAGGCGGAGAAGCGCCTGAAGGAAAAGCAGGCGGCCATGGAGGCAAAATTTCTCAAGGAGCTGACCCCTAAGGCCCAGAAGGCCCGGGAGGAGCTGGAGGGTGCCAAGGCCTTCCTGGCAAGCTACCCGGAGCAGACCGCAGCCCTTTCCGTTGCCGCCAAGCGCAAGCGCAGCTCGGACCGCACCCGTCCCGCCTACCGCTGGGTGGCCCTGGCCATCATCGTAGGCGGCATTGTCTGCGGCATCTACGGCATCTATGAGCTCGCCAACCGCGACACCACCGGCCTGTACTTCACCCTGCTGGGTCTGGCAGCCGCCTTCCTGTTCTCCGGCACCCAGGTCATCCCCACGGCGAAGAACAACAAGAAGGCCGTCACCGCCGCCTGGGACGCTTCCATTTCCGACATGGAAGCCATCCTGCCCGGGGACTTCCCCGTCCCTGCCCGCTATGCCCACCCCATCGTGCTGGACCGGATGATCCGCGTCCTCCGGGAGGGCCGCGCTCAGAGCGCCAAGGAGGCCCTGGCCGTTGTCAAGGAGGACCTGAAAAAGCTCAATGCCGACGTTCAGGTGGAGCAGGAGGAATACGACGAGGTGGTCGCCATCAAGCCCATGTTCCTGCTGCAGGAGTATAAATAAGGTGAAACAAAAACCACGGCCCATCTTAACGATTTGTGGGTCGTGGTATAACCAATATGAAAAGAGCATCATCGATAAGCGGTCTGCTCGTTCAGGTTTTACAGAAAAACTTTAGAAAGGAGCTGTTAGAAAACGCTCTGTCATTGCGAACCAGCGCGCACGCTGGTGTGGCAATCCCCCGGATTTTCAAACATC
>ENA-UEPJ01001497-UEPJ01001497.1-human-gut-metagenome-genome-assembly--contig:-NODE-1497-length-27793-cov-8.135914_pt1 | contig 27793 bp, 25 predicted proteins | sample MGYA00242890_ERZ507896 | MGnify/ENA primary metagenome ERZ507896 (study PRJEB26167, sample SAMN06115508) | human gut metagenome | host: Homo sapiens | place: China:Qinghai | collected 2015-08-20... | reverse complement strand
CTCCTACCATCTCATTCCTGAGGGTAGGAGGATTCGTCAGCTTAACTTACTGACATTGTAGCATACTCCTCCCATTTTGTTAAGTATATCATCTCATCTCATGACAATCAAGGACTTTCTTTGACTTTTACGGATTTTTATGGACAATACAGGACAGCAATGAACTAAAAATAGCGGTTGAGATGCTTTCCTCAACCGCTATATTGCATTAGTTATAGATTAAATCATTATTGACGATCTCCATTGCTATTTCCCGTACTGCGTTCATCTGCCGTACCCATTCCATTTGGTCTGCTGCTTTGAGTGTTTCCGTGATGCCTTCCTTTTCGACAAGTTCTTTTACCATCCGTAAGAACATGTCCGCCGCCTGCTCGTTTAGATCGGCAAGGTAGCCGTTCAGCTTCCCGTCGAGGAGCAACCCGGTATAGAGCGCTTTGCGATGTTCTCGGATATACCTTAGATGTCGCCGTCCCCATATGCCGATAGGCCGTTGTTCTTCCTCCGAGATCGTCAGGCAGGGAATGTAATAATCGCCTTGCAGTTCGTACCAAAGACCGTTGTTTTCATCATAAATGCACTTGTCCATATTCAAAATCCTCCGTATAATTAGTTCGCGTATATGCCACAGTTTCCCAGCTGCCGCATGTTGTTATATTGTTTTACCAGATTTTTCTTCCCTTGCTTTTGCCCTTATGAGGCACTGAGGGCAAGGATAACACCATGTGAAACCGTATAACGCAGACGGGTGAGCAAACTGCGAAAAATCCTTTGGTTTCAAGGATTTCGGAGGATTTTATTAACGGCTTATAACAGCCGCTAACAGGTTAAGATTTTGATGGATTCAAATCCCGATTTGTTGAACGGATATTCAGTATAACACACATGCAATCCGATAGCAAGTGACCGGTATGGGTGCGCTTAGCTGCCACGTATCCATGGGCAGGCGGCAGACATATACGAAAAGGGGCGGCTGTCAGCCGCCCCTATGAATTTCATGCCGTTTGCTTTTACAGCTCGCAGTTGCCCACGGTTCTGGGGAAGGGAATGGCGTCGCGGATGTTGCCTACGCCGGTCAGATACATGACGCAGCGCTCGAAGCCCAGGCCGAAGCCTGCGTGGCGGGCGGAGCCGTACTTACGCAGGTCCATGTAGAAGCCATAGTCCTCTTCGCGCATACCCAGCTCCTCGATACGGGCCTTCAGAAGGTCGTAGTTGTCCTCACGCTGGCTGCCGCCGATGATCTCGCCGATGCCGGGAACCAGGCAGTCCATGGCGGCCACGGTCTTTCCGTCGGGGTTCAGCTTCATGTAGAAGGCCTTGATCTCCTTGGGATAGTCGGTGACGAAAACGGGGCGCTTGAAGACCTGCTCGGTGAGATAGCGCTCGTGCTCGGTCTGCAGGTCGCTGCCCCAGTGGACGGGATACTCGAACTGGTCGTTGTGCTCCTCCAAAATCTTCACGGCCTCGGTGTAGGTAATGCGGCCAAATTCAGAGGTCATCACATGGTTCAGCCGGTCCAGCAGGCCCTTGTCCACGAAGGAATTGAAGAAGTTCATCTCCTCGGGAGCGTGCTCCAGCACATAGGAGATGATATACTTGATCATGGCCTCGGCCAGCTCCATGTCATCCTCCAGGTCGGCAAAGGCGATTTCCGGCTCGATCATCCAGAATTCGGCGGCGTGACGGGTGGTGTTGGAGTTCTCCGCACGGAAGGTCGGGCCGAAGGTATAGATGTTCTTGAAGGCCATGGCGAAGGTTTCGCCGTTGAGCTGACCGGAAACGGTCAGGTTGGTGGGTTTGCCGAAGAAATCCTGGCTGTAGTCCACCTTGCCGTCCTCGGTCTTGGGCACATTGTTCAGGTCCAGGGTGGTCACCTGGAACATTTCACCCGCGCCCTCGCAGTCGGAGCCGGTGATCAGGGGCGTATGGACATAGACGAAGTCTCGCTCCTGGAAGAACTGATGGATGGCATAGGCAGCCAGGCTGCGGACGCGGAACACGGCCTGAAACATATTGGTGCGGGGCCGCAGATGGGGCATGGTCCGCAGAAATTCCACGGTGTGGCGCTTCTTCTGCATGGGGTAGTCGCTGGCAGAGGGACCTTCCACGGTGACCTCGGTGGCCTGGATTTCGAAGGGCTGCTTGGCATCGGGGGTCAGCAGCAGCTCGCCCTTGACGATCAGGGCAGCGCCCACATTGACCTTGGAAATCTCATTGAAATTGTCCATGGTGTCGTGGTAAACCACCTGGACAGGGGTAAAGAAAGTGCCGTCATTGAGCACGATAAAGCCAAACTGCTTGCTGGCTCGGACAGACCGAACCCAGCCGCCGACAGTTACTTCCTTGCCCGCATAGGCGCTTGTGTTCTTGAACAGCTCTCTGACAGAAATCAGATCCATAGGAATAACCCTCTCTCTTGCTGAAAAATATAGCCTAAGTATACGCTAAATCGGCAGATTTTACAAGAGGGAAAATGACTTTTTATGTATTTTTCCCGAAAAAATCTGCCGGACGCGGGATGCGTTCCGGCAGAAATTTTTACTTGTGGCTTGCCACGCTCTTGCGGACCAGAGCCCGGTGGAGTCTGGCTTCTGCCAGACGAAGATCGGTATCCGTGGAGTTCTTGTTGTGCAGAACGTCCTCTGCCCGGTGCTGAGATGCCTCCGCACGGTTCACGTCAATCTTGTCTGCCCACTCAAAGGTGGTGGGAACCAGGGTCACAGCGCCGTCCACAACGCTGAGCATACCGCCGATACAGGCGGCTTCCCGGCGCTGTCCGTCGGCAATGACCGTGGCTCTGCCCATACCCAGGGGGGTCACAAAATTGATGTGACGGGCCATGATGGCCAGATCGCCGGTGGTAGAGCGGACAATGAGCCGCTCGGCGCTGCCGTCGTAGATCAGGCCGTCAGGGGTGACGATTTTCAGGGGGAAGGTGCTCATGCCTTCTCACCGCCCCGATACTTTTCCACGACTTCGTCGATGGAGCCGGCGAACAGGAAGTAGGATTCGGGAATATCGTCATGCTTGCCCTCGATGATCTCCTTAAAGGACCGGATGGTCTCCTTCAGAGGCACATACTTGCCCTTGTAGCCGGTGAACTGCTCGGCGACGTGGAAGGGCTGGCTCAGGAACCGCTGGACCTTCCGGGCGCGGTTAACCGTCAGCTTGTCCTCATCGCTCAGCTCGTCCATACCCATGATGGCGATGATGTCCTGCAGCTCCTTGTAGCGCTGCAGAATGCTCTGCACGGCACGGGCGGTTTCGTAGTGCTCCCGGCCCACGATCTCCGGGGACAGGATCCGGGAGGTGGAATCCAAGGGGTCAACGGCGGGGTAGATGCCCAGGCTGGCAATGCCGCGGTCCAGAACGGTGGTGGCGTCCAGGTGGGCGAAGGTGGTGGCAGGGGCGGGGTCGGTCAGGTCGTCAGCAGGCACGTAAACGGCCTGGACGGAAGTGATGGAGCCGTCCTTGGTGGAGGTGATGCGCTCCTGCAGAGCGCCCATTTCCGTTGCCAGGGTGGGCTGGTAGCCGACGGCGGAGGGCATACGGCCCAGCAGTGCGGAAACCTCGGAACCGGCCTGGGTGAAACGGAAGATGTTGTCGATGAACAGCAGCACATCCTGATGCTTCACATCCCGGAAGTACTCTGCCATGGTCAGGCCGGACAGGCCTACACGCATACGGGCTCCGGGGGGCTCGTTCATCTGACCGAAGACCATGGCGGTCTTGGAAATAACGCCGGATTCGGTCATTTCATTGTACAGGTCGTTGCCCTCACGGGTACGTTCGCCAACGCCGGTGAACACGGAGTAGCCGTTGTGGGCGGTGGCGATGTTGTAGATCAGCTCCTGAATCAGAACGGTCTTGCCAACGCCTGCGCCGCCGAACAGACCGATCTTACCGCCCTTGGCATAGGGGCAAATCAGGTCGATGACCTTGATGCCGGTTTCCAGAATCTCGGTAGCGGGCTGCTGCTCCTCATAGGAGGGGGCGGGGCGGTGGATGGGCCAGCGCTCCTGGGTGGCCACACCGGGCTTGTTGTCGATGGGCTGGCCCAGCAGGTTAAAGACCCGGCCCAGGCATTCTTCGCCCACGGGCACGGAAATGGGGGCGCCGGTATCGGTGACCTCCGTGCCGCGCTGCAGGCCGTCGGTGGAGGACATGGCGATGCAGCGGACCACATTGTCACCGATGTGCTGTGCGACCTCTGCAATGATCGTCTTGTCTCCGTTGGGGACTTCGATGGCGTTCAGCAGACTGGGCAGCTGATCCTCCTCGAAGCGGATATCCAGAACAGGGCCCATGATCTGGACCACAGTTCCTTTGTTTTTGGCCATGAATTTCAACTCCTCATGTTTAGGGTTTGCGGCTTAAGAGCCGGCCACGATCTCGGTGATCTCCTGGGTAATGGAGGCCTGACGGGCGCGGTTGAACTTGAGGCTCAGGTCCGCGATCATGTCTTCGGCATTCTGGGTTGCGGAATCCATTGCGCTGCGGCGCGCGGCCTGCTCAGAGGCCCGGCTTTCGCAGAGGGTTCCGTAGAGAACGCCGCCCAGATACTCGGGGACGATGGAGGCAAAGACCTCCTCCCCGGAGGGCTCATAGAGAATGCCACTTTCGGCACCGTTTTTGCGCATTGCCTCGTCACAGGTCAGAGGCAGCAGCTGCATGGTGTCCGGGGTCTGGGAGAGCATAGAAACGAAATTGGTATAGGCAATCTGGATGCCGTTGTATTCACCGTTCAGAAAGCCGCGGCTGAGCTGCTTGGCAATGGAGAAGCAGTCGCCGATGGAAACACCGGCAGCCTCGGCGTAGGTTTCCGTGAGAACGGGAATCCTGTGGCCGACGCAGTAGTCCAGCGCCCGCTTGCCAATGGGCAGCACCAGAGCCTCGGGACAACTGTCGATCTTCGCCTGAACCAGCTTGAGCACATTGCTGTTGTAGCCTCCGGCAAGACCACGGTCACCGGCAATGACGATGAACACGGTTTTGCCTTCGCTGCGGGAAGCGAAGAAGGGGGAGGAGAAGTCCCGATTGGTGCGGATAATATCTTCAATGGTGGAGCGCAGGATCTCAAAATAGGGCCGGGAACTCTGAACCTGGGCCTGGCAGTGCCGGAGCTTGGAGGCAGCGACCATTTCCATGGCCTTGGTGATCTGCTTGGTACTCTCCATGCTTCGGATGCGGTTTTTGATCTCCTTGGTGGAAACACCAGCCATGCTGTTTCCCTCCTTTTATGCCGGGTTGAACTGCGCGACCAGCTCTTCCAGCGCCTTTTTCAGCGCTTCCTCGGTTTCGGGCTCCAGCTTGCCGGTGGAGCGGATGGCCTCCAGCACATCGCTGTGCAGGTTTTCCATGTGCTCTTCCAGCCGCTTCTCAAATTCGGGAATCTGGTCCACGGGAATGGAGGTCAGATAGCCCTTGGTAACGGCATAGATGATGCAGACCTGCTGGGCAACCTCCTTGGGGGAGTTGTTCTTCTGCTTCAGCACGGCCACGATGCGTTCGCCCAGGGCAAGCCGCTGCTTGGTATCGGCATCCAGGTCGGAGCCAAACTGGGCAAAGCTCTGCAGCTCCCGGTACTGAGAGTACAGCAGCTTTAGCGAGCCTGCAACCTTCTTCATGGCCTTGATCTGGGCGTCGCCGCCTACACGGGACACGGAGATACCGGGGTTCACGGCGGGCATAATGCCGGAGTTGAACAGCTCGGTTTCCAGGAAGATCTGGCCGTCGGTAATGGAGATGACGTTGGTGGGGATATAGGCAGAAACGTCACCGGCCTGGGTCTCAATGATGGGAAGAGCAGTCAGGCTGCCGCCGCCCAGCTCGGGCGACAGCTGTGCAGCCCGCTCCAACAGACGGGAGTGGAGGTAGAACACGTCGCCGGGGTAAGCCTCCCGTCCGGGGGGACGGCGGATCAGCAGAGAAATTGCACGGTAAGCCACAGCGTGCTTGCTCAAATCATCATAGATCACCAGCACGTCCTTGCCCTGGTGCATGAAGTATTCGCCCATGGTGCAGCCGGAGTAGGGGGCAATATACTGCATAGGCGCCAGCTCAGAGGCGGTAGCGGAGACCACGATGGTGTAGTCCATAGCGCCGCCCAGAGTCAGGTTGTCCACCACCTGGGCCACGGTGGAACGCTTCTGACCGATGGCTACGTAGATGCAGATGACGTCCTTGCCCTTCTGGTTCAGAATGGTATCGGTGGCAATGGTGGTTTTGCCGGTCTGGCGGTCGCCGATAATCAGCTCACGCTGGCCCCGACCAATGGGGATCATAGAGTCAATGGCCTTGATGCCGGTCTGCAGAGGCACGGATACGTGCTTTCTTTCAATGATGCCGGGGGCAGGGGATTCGATGGCCTTGAAGGCCTCGGCCTCAATGGCGCCCTTGCCGTCGATGGGCTCGCCCAGCGCATTGACAACGCGGCCAATCAGGTTCTTGCCAACGGGCACGGACACAACCTTGCCGGTACGCTTGACAATGTCGCCTTCCTTAATGCCCTGGTCAGAGCCCAGGATAACGATAGAGACAGTCTCTTCTTCCAGATTCTGTGCCATGCCGTAGGAGCCGTCGGGGAATTCCACCAGCTCGCCCGCCATGCACTTGTCAAGACCGGAGGCCTTGGCGATGCCGTCACCCACCAGGATAACGACACCGGTTTCACTGACCTCGATCTTGTTTTCGTAGTTCTTGATCTGACTACGAATGATTTTGGTTATTTCTTCGGGTCTTAGTTCCATACAGTCCCTGCTTTCTCGTCAGAGTACGGTGTTTTTCAGCAGTTCCCGGACGGAATCCATTCTGTGAGAAATGGTATCGTCCAGCCGCTGCCCATCGTAGTCCAGGCGGACACCGCCCAGGCACGTGGGATCGACCCGGTTCGTCAGCACAATGGTCTTGCCGGTGGTCCGGGTCAGCTTCTGGGTCAGGGCCTGGGCCTGCTTCTCCGAAAGGGGAACGGCGGTAACGGCTTTGACACTCAGAATATTGTGGTCTTCATTATAGTGCTTTTCATAGCTTTCGCAGCAATGGGAGAAGTGGTGCATATAGCCCTTTTCGGTGAGAATTTTCAGGAAGTTCAGCACATATTGGTTGATTTTCCCCCGAAAACTGTCATCCAGGACCTTGCAACGCTCCTGCTTGGAAATGGCGTGGCTGCTGAGCAGCTGGATAAAGCCCGGCTCCTGACGAAAGCTTTCATTCAAAGCCTTCAGCTCTTCCAGAATGCTTTCCTGCAAGCCCTCGCCCTTGGCCAGCTCATACAGGGCCTCTCCATAGACGCTTCCAACCTGGGTCATACCTGATCACCCAATTCGTCAATGAAGCGGTCAATAAGACCGGCCTGATCGGAATCTGCCAGCTCCCGCTCTACGACTTTCCCGGCAATGGCCAGAGCCAGGCCGGAAATCTCGTTTTTGGCATCGTTAATTGCCTTTTTCTTTTCCTGGGCAATGTCCGCAGAGGCCTTGCTCTTGATTTGTGCGGCAGCTTGCTGTGCCTCACCAATGATCTTGTCGCTGCGCTCGGTGGCTGTCTTCTGGGCGGTGGTCAGGATCTCATTGGCTTTCGCGTTGGCCTGAAGCATATTGTCTTCATAGGTCTTCTTGATTTCCATGGCCTCCTGCTTGGCCTTCTCCGCATCGGTGATCTCCTTGTCAGCGGCGCTGCGGCGCTGATCCAGGACGGCAACGATTTTATCCAGGAAAAACTTTTTGATGATCAGCATCTGAATAAACAGATTGCAGATGTTGGCAATCAAGGTAAGCGGCTCCACTGCCACTAAGGACTGATAAATGGTCTCCATTGATTTGCCTCCTTCCGGTGTAGAATAAAAACGATGTTACGCCGGAATATCAGCCCAGGAACTTCATGAACTGGCCGGGAGCGAAGAAGATCAGCAGCAGGCCGGTAACGAAGCCGTAAATACCGGTGGTCTCAGACAGAGCAACGCCGAGGATCAGGGTGCTGGTGACATCGCCCTTGCACTCGGGCTGGCGGCCGATGGCCTCACAGGCACGGGCAACAGCGTTGCCTTCGCCGATACCGGGGCCGACGCCGGCGATCAGAGCCAGACCGGAGCCGATGGCACAGCCGGCCAGTGCGATACCTTTTGCCAATACAGTGTAATCGTTCATAGAATTAGCCTCCTATTTTTACTCTTGGGGTTTGTATTCAAATGGCTGCTTGTGGGATTAGCCCGCAGCCTGTTTGATGAAGATGGTGGTAAGGGTGCAGAAGATGAATGCCTGGATGCAGCCGGAGAACCAGTCGAAGTAGAAGCTGGTAATGGCGGGCAGGCCCACGGTCAGCCAGGGGAACTTGGCGAAGACACCGCCGAAGCTGGTCAGCAGCCCCAGAACACCCAGCACCGCAAAGACAATACCGAAGAGGAACAGCTTCTTCTTGCCCTTCTTCTTCCCGAAGAAGATCATCAGTCCGCCCACAACGGCGATGGCAATGGCGATGATCCGATTGGAGCCCAGCGCGCCGAAGAGGGCATAGCTGGCAGCGGTCAGGGAGCCATAGATCAGGGCGCTGATAACGGTGCCGGAGAGAATATTGCCGAAATGACGGCAGGCCATGCTGATGGGGGTAAAAAGCTCGGACATGACGTTGATGGGGGCCATGACGAAGATGGGGTCAAGAAAGCCCTTCAGGTAGCCGCCAATGCCGGAGGCCTTGATCTTGTGGTAGGTGATCAGCACAAAGACCACCAGCGCCCAGCCCAGCTCCGTCATCAGGTCTGCCGTGGGGCTCCAGATGCCCAGAAGGCTGATCAGGTTGGAGACGATGCTGGTAATGAAGATGGTGCCGACCAATGGAATGTACCGGTCAAATTCCGTTCCCATTTTGTCGTGGACGAAATTTACAAGGGCATTGTAAATGGTTTCCGCTGCGGCCTGCTTCCGGGAGATGTTCGTCACCTTCAGGTTGGAGCCCAGCCAGATGCACAGGGCGGAGATGATGATCATAACCAGCCAGCTGACCACAAGGGTCTGGGTTACGTGGACCGTGCCGAGAATGGGCACATTTTCAAAGGTGGCAAGAATTTTTGCGCCGTTGATTGACATTTCCATAGGAAATACTCACCTCATCTGAAATATCTGTATTGATTCTTCCTTATTTACGCTTCAAAAGGCCCCAGGTCCTCTTCCGTCTCCTCTTCCGCCGGTGCTTCTGCGGGGGCGGCCGGTGCAGCGGGCCTGGCTGCGGCGTCTTCCGCAGGGAAGAGCTTTCCCTTCATCTGCAGATAGTAAATGACCACATTGGGGAAGAACAGCGGGATCATGGCGGAGAGCACATTGACACCGGGAATCAGGAAGGCTGCAATGACCCAGAGAATTTGCAGCAGCTTTCTCAGATTGTAGCCATTGCGAACTCTGGTTTTCACCAGCTTCTCATCCGATGCGTTTGCGGTGGCCTTTTGCAGGGTAATGCACATCAGGGCAAAACAGAGGATGGCCATCAAGGTGCCGCCAACCGTGCCGGTAAGAATGCGGTAGCTGAACGTACCGATTCCGAGAAGGCTCAAAAGCCAGAACACCAGGACCTGAACACAGGCGCAGATACCGCTGCCAATGGCAATGCGGGTAACCTCTTTTCGGGAAGCAGACTGCAAAATCATAGAAACAACGCGCTCCTTTTCACTAATCGTGGCTGTTGAAGCTGACGCCGGGGTCTCGCGGCTTTTCGTCTTTGTCCTTTTTGTGCCCCGAGGCTTCCAGCATGGCTCTCGCCGTGTCCCGAAAACCGATGGCGGCTGTTATGAGCCCGCAGAAAATCCCCGCTACAATGACCCAGCTGCCCCAGCCCCAGCGCTCTTGAAGCCACACGGCAAGCATGATGAACAGGATCAGCGGGAACACAACGGAGATGCCGAATTGCGGAACCCAGATCAGCAGATTCCAGTGCTTCATAGCTCGCCTCCTCACATAAGGGTATTGTATCGCAAATCCGGCTTTCTTGCAAGAGAAATTATTGATCAGATTTCAATTTCTGTCAGAAAACCGGACGGGAAACAACCGATATTTTTCGGGAAATGTAAAAATTTTTCGCAACCACTTTTCAATTCTAATAAAATATAGTAAACTGAAAAGAAATTGACCCGGGGCCTTTGGAAGCCTGCGCACGGAATGGCTGCATTCCTGTGCACAGCGCGGGAATAGAACCGGCTGACAGCATTTTACACCGCCCGAATCCGGATTATTCGCCCGGTGAACAGAAGAGAATGGGAGAGAAGCATTGTGGAGCAGGAATTGGAGATTTTGCAGGGCAGCATTGAATCTGTGGTCTATCAGAACTATGACAACGGCTATTCCGTGCTGCGGCTGAATATCGGGCAGAAGCAGGCGGTGACCGTGGTGGGCACCATTCCGCTGCCGGTTGTGGGCGAGCGGCTGATGGTCACGGGAAAGTGGAGCACCCACTCCAATTACGGCCGCCAGTTTGAGGCGGAGTTCCTGGAGCGCCTCATGCCGGAAACGGCCTCCCAGATCCAGGCCTATCTGGCCGGGCGGGTCATCAAGGGCATTGGACCGGTGTCCGCCGCCCGCATTGTGGCCAAGTTCGGGGACAAGACCCTGCAGATTATGGAGCGGGAGCCCATGCGCCTGGCAGAGGTCTCCGGAATTTCCGAGGCCCGGGCCAAGGCCATCGGCGAGGAATTCCGGGTTCGCGTAGGCATGCGGCAGCTGATGGAGTTCTTTGCCCAGCACCAGCTCCCGGCAGAGCTGGCTCTGCGGGCCTACAAGCTCTTCGGGGAGAGCACCGTGGATTTGCTGTATGACGACCCCTATCTATTGATGGACGAGGGGCTGGAAGCGCCCTTTGCGGCGGTGGACCGGTTCGCCATCGAGCTGGGCATTGCGGGGGATGACCCCCGGCGGGTAGAGGCCGGCATTCTCTTCCAGCTGGAATACAACCTGACTGTGGGCCACAGCTTCCTGCCGGAACGAAAGCTGCTGGAATCCTCGGCCCAGCTGCTGTCCCTAGACCCGGAGACCATCGGCGCGGGCATTGCCCGGCTGATCGAGGCCGGGCGGCTGGTGCGGTCCTCCTTGAAGGACATTACGGTGGACTACCTGCCGGAGCTCTACGAGGCGGAGGCCTACAGCACCCAGCGTCTGCTGGAATTCGGCAAAAAGGCCTTCCCGGAGCCGGACGACCTGGAAGACCAGATCGCCGCCATTTCCCGGGAAAGCGGCATTGCCTATTCCGAGGAGCAGACCCAGGCCATCCGGGAGGCGGCAACCTCCGGGCTGCTTCTGATCACCGGCGGCCCCGGCACCGGCAAGACCACCCTTTTGAAGGGCATTCTGGAGCTCTTTGGCCGGATGCAGCTGCGCTGTCTGGTGGCGGCCCCTACGGGCAGAGCTGCCAAGCGCATGAGCGAGGTGACGGGGGAGGAGGCATCCACCATTCACCGCCTTCTGGAGGCGGGCATTGACCAGAACACGGGAAAGATGTACTTCGCCCGGGATGAGGCAAACCCCCTGAAGGCCGACGCGGTGATTGTGGACGAGATGTCCATGGTGGATATCCGGCTGCTGCACAGCCTTTTGCGGGCCATCCCCAAGGGAAAGCGCCTGATTCTGGTGGGAGACCCGGACCAGCTGCCGCCCGTGGGACCGGGGAGCCCCTTCAGCGATATGCTGCGCAGCGGCGCGCTGCCTGCCGTGCGCCTGACGGAGATCTTCCGGCAGGCCCAGCAGAGCCTGATCGTAATGAATGCCCACAGAATCAACCGGGGCGAAATGCCGGACCTGAAAAATGTAAAAAGCGACTTCTTTTTCATGCGCCGGTCCTCCGAGGAGGACATGGTCAAACTCATTCGGGACCTGTGCACCACAAGACTGCCCAAAAACATGGGCATTCCGCCGGAACAGATCCAGGTCCTTTCCCCCACCCGCAAGGGGGGTGTGGGAACTGTGGCCCTGAACAAAATGCTGCAAAGCGCCCTGAACCCCTCCGGGCCGGACAAGCGGGAGCACCAGTACGGGAACTACTGCTTCCGGGAAGGGGACCGGGTCATGCAAATTCGGAACAACTACGATATTGTCTGGAAGAAGACCGACGGCAGCGCTGCCGGGACCGGTATCTTTAACGGAGATGTGGGCCTTGTCCGGGAAATTGACCGGGAGAAGGAGTCTATGAAGGTGGTCTTTGACGACCGGGAGGCGGAGTACGACTTCACCCAGCTGGGAGAGCTGGAGCCCGCCTTTGCCATTACGGTCCACAAGAGCCAGGGCAGCGAATACCGGGCGGTGATCCTGACGGCCTGGGGCGGCTCCCCCTATCTGCTCACGAGAAGCGTCCTCTATACGGCCATTACCCGGGCTAAGGAGCTGCTGATCATCGTGGGCCGGGAGGAGACCGTTGCAGCCATGACGCAAAACGCCGTGAAAAACCGCCGCTATACGGGCTTGAAGCTGCGCTTGCAGGGGAAAGCCCAATGAGCGGCGCAAAACGGCTTTTAGGTGGCCTGCTGGATCTCCTGTTTCCGCCGAAATGCGCCCTGTGCGGCAGGCTATTGAATCTGGAGACGGACCTTTGCCGGGACTGTCGGAAGGAAACAGAGGAATTCCCAGCCAGCGCACCGAAAAAGCATTCGGATCAAAAAACAGGGCCGCAATTTCTTGACAGTTTCACCGCAGTCTGGTACTATAAGGGGAAGGTTCGGGAAGGAATCCTGAATCTCAAGTTCCATTACCGGGTAGATCTGGCAGCGCCCTTCGGAAGGGCCGTTGCCATGAAGCTCCTGCGGGAGCACCCCGGGGACTTTGATTGCATCACATGGGCACCTGTCAGCTCCCGGCGAAAATTCCGCCGGGGTTATGATCAGTCGGAGCTGATCGCCAGGACAGTTGCTAAGGAGCTGGGGCTCCCCGTGAAGCGCCTGCTGAAAAAGCGGCGCAATACCCGTGCACAGTCCACGCTGACAAAGGAGCAGCGCCGGGCCAATGTGTTGGGAGCCTATGTCTGTGTGAACAAGGAGGCAGTGTGCGGAAAACGGGTGCTGCTCATTGATGATGTATTTACCACCGGTGCTACCGCACAGGAGTGCGCCAAGGTGCTGCTGACCGCGGGGGCCAAAAGCGTTGCCTGCGCTGCGGTGGCTTCGGCGTCCAAAAACGAAGAATAGAATGCGCTTGCGCATGGAGGTTTGCTATGCAGTTATTTTCCAATGACCTGGGCGTAGACCTGGGTACATCCAATGTTCTTATTTATGCAGACGGCAAGGGTCTGGTGGTCCGGGAGCCCTCTGTGGTGGCCGTGGACCGGAATACCGGCAAGATTTTGCAGGTAGGCTCTGCGGCCAGAAATATGCTGAACCGTACCCCCGGAAACGTGGTGGCCATGCGCCCGCTGAAGGATGGCATCATCTCCGATCACGAGATGACCGTCAAAATGCTCAGCGAGATGTTCAAAACCGCCACTACCGCCTCTCTCTTTACCCCCAAGCCCCGTGTGGTCATCAGCGTGCCCAGCGGCGTGACGGAAATTGAGGAGCGAAACGTCATCAATGCCGCCATCGAGGCCGGTGCCCGAAGAGTATTCCTCATTGAGGAGCCCCTGGCTGCGGGCCTGGGCGCGGGACTGAACCTGAAAGACCCCAATGGCCACATGGTGGTGGATATCGGCGGCGGCACCACGGATATCGCGGTGCTGAGCATGAACGGCGTTTCCGTGTCTTCTTCTTTGAAGGTTGCAGGCGATGCTTTTGACGAGGCCATTATGCGCTATGTTCGCCGTCAGCACAGCATGATCATCGGCCAGGTCACTGCCGAGGAGATCAAAATTCAGATCGGCGAGGTCTATCCCAGAAACGAGGAGCTGACCATGAACGTCAAGGGCCGGGACTATAAGACCGGTATGCCCAAGATGGTCACAGTGAGCTCCAAGGAAATCTATGAGGTTCTGCGCCGCCCTGCCAGAATGATCGCCGACGAAGTCATGGCGGTGCTGGAGCAGACCAGCCCGGAGCTGGTCAGCGATGTGTCCGAAAACGGCCTGACCCTTACCGGCGGCTCTGCCCAGCTATGGGGCTTTGCAGAGCTGCTCATGGAGCGCACCGGCATTCCCTGCATCCTGGCCGACGACCCGGATTCCTGCACGGCCTATGGCTGCGGCAAGAGCCTGGCCTGGATCAACAATATGGAAGAAGGCCCCATCAACATCGCCCGGAAGCGGGCCATGAAGAGCGGCCTGTGACACAATAGACCCCGGTTCCGTTTTTGGAACCGGGGTAAGATTTTTTATGGAGCTTACAGAGCCAGGAAAAAGTTTCTCCGCAGCAGGGCCTCCTCGCAGCGCTGGCACAGATAGTCGCCGGAGTATACGGTCTCACCGGCCTGGCTGGGGTCGCCGCAGCGGGTGCACAGGGGAGAGGTGGTCTGCTTTTTTTCAAAGATCCAGTAGGAGGTGCTCTTGGGGGTGATGTCGCCCCAGGCGTGGCGGTCCTGCTGGTGAGCGGGCAGACGCTTGTAGTTGTAGATATTGGAGTCGCGGACCTGGACGCCATTCTCATCGATGCTTTCCAGCACAATGTAGTGGCCGCCCCTGGTCCAGTAGCCCTTCGTCTGGGAGGACACCACAACGTAGCCGTCCTCCAGGGCCTGCTTGGCTTCGTTGGGCTGGAAGGTCTGCTTCTTCAGATAGAAGCCCAGCACCGGGGGCTCATACTTGAAGATCATGGCGTCGGTGCCGTTGCTGTGGCAGTATCTGCCGTAGCGGGCGCAGAGGGTGGGGGGTGTCAGCTCCGTATCCGTCATATAGGTGGAGAGCATGGCAAGGCTTGTGATGCCGCAACCATGGGAGCGGAGCTTATAATTGCCATACATGGTGTTGCCGAAGTCCTGCTGCAAATAGATGGGAATCTCCGGGTAGCGCTCATGGGCGATGTCCTTGTAGAGCACACCATCATAGGTGAGGGCAGTGGTTTCCGATGTCAGCGCAATGGCGGAATATGTAATCCGGATGGGGTTTTCGTCCAGACACTTCTGCACGAAGTCGCGGAGCTTCTGCTCCTTGGCGCTCTGCTCTGCCTGAACCTGTCCCTGGGAGTAGACCCGGGAAATGTAGAGCATATGGATGCCGCTGCCGTCGCGAATGATGGTGGTATCTCCTGCCTGACGCTCTGGGTCAAAGCACCATGCGTCCAGCTCAGAGGTGAGCTGCCCCTGATGCACCTGGTGGTAGAAGCCGCCCTCTTTGTAGGTGGCCTCCTCCTTGGATTCGGCGTAGGCAATCTCTGCAAAGCTGCCCTCGCAGCGGCGGAAGCTTGCCTTCCAGGAGTTCAGCTTGCGCTCTGCATCCCGGTAGCGGTTGGTCCAGCTCTGCTCGCTGGAGGTGTCCTCCGGCAGCAGGAGAATGTGGCGAAGGTCCACATAGCTTTCTCCGGAGGGGGCGGTTTCGGTTTCTTCCTCCGTAGGCTCCAAATAGTAGCCCATGGTGGTCAGGTACATATAGGCGTAGTTATAGTCTGTGGCGGCCTGGAGCATAGCTCCCTGTAAGCTGTCGGACAGGGAATCCAGATAGGCCTGATGCATGGTGTTGGGGGCAAAGAACCTGTTTTCGCCGTACAGAAATTTGATGGCGGGAATATTGACCATGCACTCCGCATGCAGCTCCTCATCCGGCGCGAAGGCAGCGTCAATGGGCATTTCCTCAGCCTCGGCAGTGCAGATCAGAGCCTGGACTGTCTGCCAGCGGTGCAGTGCCTGCTTGAGAAAATACTGCTGCCAGCTGTTGATGGTGCTGTCTATGGGGCAGGCCTGGGTGTCCAGGCCCTGGGTCATATCCGGGGTCTGTTCCGGGTCAGATGCCAGGTAGGAGGCAATCTCCATTTCGTAGTACGCCTGCAAGACCTCATTGGTCAGCTCTTTGCTGCCCATGGTGGCGACGGCGGCGGTATTTGTGGCTGTGGCAGTGTAGGAGCCCTTACAGGTCACGCTGTTGGGGTCTCCGTCCGGGGGCACCGTGGTTTCCGGGACAGTTTCCGTGGTTTCTGTAGGGGCGGCCACTTCTTTGGCGGCGTTGCTGCCGGGTGTCTGCATTCCGCAGCTTGCCAGCCCCAGCAGAAGCAGAATGGCCAGAAGGGCCAAACATCTTTGTTTCATTGATATCACCTGCTCGATTTCTTTCATAAGGACAAATGCGGGGGAAACCGCATTTCCGTTTCCGTATTAGTTTACCACAGGGCGGTGCAGAACGCAAGGCCGGAATGGGACGGGTTTTGACGCAAAAAGTACCGCAGGCCAGCTGCGGTACTTGCGGTTTAGTCCTGATCCCAGTTGTGCCAGGTGTTCTGCACGTCGTCGTCGTCGTCGAACAGCTCCAGCATCTTCTCCATCTTCTCAGCGTCCTCGGCGGACAGCTTCACATAGTTCTGGGGAACCATCTCGATCTGGGCGGAGACGAAGGAATACTTCTTGGCGGCCAAGGCGTCTGCCACGGCGTTGAAGTCATCGGGGGTGGTGTAGACGGTGAACACATCGCCGTCGGCCTCGAAGTCGTCTGCACCGCAGTCCATGGCGTCCATCATAACCTGGTCTTCCTCGTAGTCGCCGTCCTCGTTGTCGATGACCAGAACGCCCTTCTTGTCGAAGCTCCAGCTCACGCAGCCGTTGGCACCCAGATTTCCGCCGTACTTGTCGAAGTGGTGGCGGACGGAGCCGGCGGTACGGTTCCGGTTGTCGGTCATGGTCTCTACGATCACGGCAACGCCGCCGGGGCCGTAGCCTTCATAAGTAATGGATTCGTAGTTTTCACCGGAGCCTGCGGAGCCGGCCTTTTCCAGCACCCGCTTGATGTTGTCGTTGGGCATATTGGCGGCCTTGGCCTTGGTGATGACGGTAGCCAGCCGGGAGTTATAGGCGGGATCGGCAGAGCCGCCGCCCTCCTTCACGGCCACGATCATTTCCTTCGCAATTTTGGTGAAGGAGGCGGCACGCTTGGCGTCCTGTGCGCCCTTGGTTTTCTGAATGTTATGCCATTTGGAATGTCCGGACATATTGTAATCTTCCCTTTCTGGAATGTTTTCAAAAAATGTTCACACTATTATAGCGCTGTTTTCCGGAAAAATCAACGGGTAATCAGAAGAATTTCATGCAGTCAGCGTGATTTTTGGAGATTTGCACCGCCAAATCCGGAAATTGCCCCCGGATTTTTTCCGCCAGATAGGCGCACACCGGATTTTCTGTGTAAAAATGGCCGGCATCAATCAGATTCAGCCCCAGGTCCTGGGCGTCCCAGAAGCCGTTGTACTTGACATCCGAGGTCACAAAGGTGTCGCAACCGGCGGTAGCGACTTCGGCAAGAAAGTCTGCGCAGGCCCCGCCGCCTACGGCAATGCTGCGGCAGGGCTTCCCGGCGCTGACATACCGGAGCCCCGGGCAGCCCAGCTTGGATTTTACCGCTTCCAGGAACTGCTCCAGGGGCTGTTCCGGAATCAGCCCCTTGCGCAGCAGCTGCTCGCTGCCAAAGACCGTGGGATTCTCCAGGCCCAGCGCCCGGGCCAGACTGTCGTTGACGCCCCCGGGGGCGATGTCCAGGTTGGTGTGGCAGCTGAAAAGGCCGATGCCGTTCTGAATCAGGGTGGCCGCTGCCCGGCCAACGGCGCTTTCGTCCGTCAGGGATTTTATTGGGTTGAAGAACAGCGGGTGGTGGGTGATCACCAGCTCGGCCCCCATGGCCACGGCCTCCCGGCATACGTCCTCAAAGGGGTCTAGCGCCACCAGAATTTTCCGGACAGGCGCATTCCGGGAGCCCACCTGCAAGCCGCTGTTGTCCCAGTCCAGAGCCAGAGCGGCGGGGGACAGGGTGTCCAGATAGTCGAAAATTTCAGAGGAAAGGGTCATAGGGATACCTCCAGCAGTTCTTGATAAGCGTCCTTTTCCCATTGGGAAAGATTCGGCCGGTTGCGCACGGAGAGAGCCAGGTGGTCCCTCACCCAGCGGATATAGTCCGGCAGCAGCGGGTCATTGGCCTGCCGCAGAGCAGGGGAGACGCAGCATTCCCCGGGGGTCAAGAAAACGCCGGGGGACCACACAGCCTCCATTACGGTATAGAGAAAACGCCCGTCCTTTAAAACCTGCTCCCGGCGGATGACCCAGCCGGTCTCGCTTAAAAATTTCCGCAGCGCGGGCGTTTTGGACTGGCACTGCAAAATGAGCTTGTAGTGTTCCCCTTGCAGCCAGGGAGCGGCCTCCAGAATGGAGATCATCACGTCTGCCCCCATTCCGGCGCAGACCAGGGTATCGAAGTCTCTGGGAACGCTTTTTACACCGTCGGAGAGAAAGTAGGCGATTTTATCGGCAACGCCGTATTTTTCGCCGTTTTTCCTGGCGCTGTCCAGAGGGGCGGGGCGAATGTCCGAGGCGTACACCTGGGAGGCAAGCCTCGTTTGCACCAGATGGATGGCAAGATAGCCGTGGTCGCAGCCCACGTCCGCCACCCGGGCACCGGGGGTAATGTAGTCGCAGAGGCTCAGCAGACGATGAGAGATCGGCAGTTTCATGGTTTCCTCCCAAAAAAGAGGGGAGCCTGCATGGCTCCCCTCGGCGTTGTTCGTATCAGTTCTGACCCACGTTGTTGGCCTCGTAGGCCTCCAGGAACTGGTTCAGCTGAGCCAGGAAGGGCTCGCAGTCCACGCCGTGGACCATGCAGGCCTCTTCAACGGTCTCGCCCCGGGAAGAGGGGCAGCCCAGGCAGTGCATACCGATGGCAAAGAACAGAGGCGCAGCCTGAGGGGCTACATCCAGAATATCGCCGATGATGGTTTCTTTTTCAATTTTAACAGCCATGAAAATGACCTCCTGTAATCTGTGTTTCCCTATTATAACCGCTGTGAGAGAAAAATACAAGAGCTATTTTCGAAACTCCGATTTATTGGACATATTCTGTTATAGAATGGGGGAAACCGCTGAAAAACCGGCCCAAGGTTGACTTTGCGGCGGAAAGCGGGTATAATACCCAGGATATAATAGGCTTAATATGGCAGGTAAATGATTATGGCAAAAAAACAGCAAGAAGCATACGGCAATACCAGCATATCCTCCCTGAAGGATGAGGAACGGGTGCGCAAGCGCCCGGCGGTTATTTTTGGCTCAGATGACCTGGAGGGCTGCAAGCACGCGGTTTTTGAGATCCTCTCCAACGCCATCGATGAGGCCAGAGAGGGCTATGGTGACACCATCATTGTCACCCGCTATCAGGACCTCAGCGTGGAGGTGGAGGACTTCGGCCGGGGCTGCCCCGTGGATTATAATGAACGGGAGAAGCGCTACAACTGGGAGCTGGTGTTCTGCGAGATGTACGCCGGCGGCAAATACGGTGAGAATGGCGAAAACTACGAGTATTCCCTGGGCTTGAACGGTCTGGGCTCCTGCGCCACCCAGTATGCCTCCGAATTCTTTGACGCCACCATCCGCCGGGACGGCTACCGGTATGATCTCCATTTTGAAAAGGGCCGGAACGTGGGCGGCCTGAAAAAGGAGCCCACGGACCGGAAAAAGACCGGCTCTCTCTTCCACTGGAAGCCGGACAAGGAGGTCTTTACGGAGATCGACATTCCTGTGGAGTATTTCCGGGATGTCCTGCGCCGTCAGGCCGTGGTCAACAAGGGCATTACCTTCCGCTTCCGCAATCAGGTGGGGGGCAAGTTTGAGACCGAGGAATTCTGCTATGCCGATGGCATTCGGCAGTATGTGGAGGAGCTGGTAGGGGACAATGCCTTTACCATGCCCGTGTACTGGGAGACCGAGCGCCGGGGCCGGGATGCGGAGAACCGGCCGGAGATGAAGCTGAAAATCACCGCTTCCTTCTGCTTCAGCAAGCAGCTGTCCCACATTGAGTTCTACCACAATTCCTCCTGGCTGGAATACGGCGGCAGCCCGGATAAGGCAGTCCGCAGCGGCTTTACGGCGGCCTTTGATAAGTATTTGAAGGACAACAACAAATACACCAAGACAGAGAGTAAAATTATCTTCCAGGATATCCAGGACAGCCTGGTGCTGGTGACCAACTGCTTCTCCACCATTGGCTGCTTTGAGAATCAGACCAAGAAATCCGTGAACTCCAAGTTCACCCAGGAGGCTATGACCGCCTTCTTCAAGGAACAGCTTCAGGTCTGGTTTATCGAAAACAAGCAGGAGGCAGACCGGGCAGCAGACCAGATCCTGGTCAACAAGCGGGCCAGAGAGTCCGCCGAAAAGACCAAGTCCAGCGTGAAAAAGAAGCTCTCCGGCAACGTGGACATTTCCAACCGTGTCCAGAAATTCGTGGACTGCCGCAGCAAGGACCCCGCTGTGCGGGAGCTCTACATCGTGGAGGGCGACTCCGCACTGGGCTCCGTTAAAATGGGCCGGGATGCGGAGTTCCAGGGCATTATGCCCGTCCGTGGCAAAATTCTGAACTGCCTGAAAGCGGATTACAGCAAGATTTTCGCCTCTCCTATTATTACGGACCTGATCAAGGTTCTGGGCTGCGGCGTGGAGGTCCAGGGTAAGCGGGCGAAGGATCTGAATAGCTTTGATATTTCCTCTCTGCGCTGGAACAAGGTGGTCATCTGCACCGATGCGGATGTGGACGGCTTCCAGATCCGTACCCTGATTCTGACCATGCTCTACAGGCTCTGCCCCACGCTGATTCGGGATGGCTACGTCTATATCGCAGAATCCCCCCTGTTTGAAATCAATTGCAAGGATAAGACCTGGTTTGCCTATAACGAGCAGGAAAAGGTGAAAATCCTCAAGGATCTGGAGGGAAAGAAGGTCACCATCCAGCGGTCCAAAGGTCTCGGCGAAAACGACCCGGCCATGATGTGGATGACCACCATGAACCCGGAGACCCGGCGACTGATCAAGGTCATGCCGGAGGATGCCGAGCGCACGGCCCATTACTTTAATGTGCTGCTGGGCGACGGCCTCCAGGAGCGAAAGAATTTTATTGCGGAAAACGGCTCCAGATATCTGGAGCTTGCGGATATTTCCTGATAGGAGCCCGATATGGCAAAGAAGAAGCAAGAAAAAGAAGAAAAGAAAGTGAATCTGGATGGCGTAGTTGGCCTGGTGGGCTCTACTACAGAGCAGGCGGTTTCCGAGACCCTGGAAGTCAACTATATGCCTTACGCCATGTCCGTCATCGTATCCCGGGCCATTCCGGAGATCGACGGCTTCAAGCCCTCCCACAGAAAGCTTTTGTACACCATGTACAAGATGGGCCTGCTCACCGGCGGCCGGACCAAATCCGCCAACATCGTAGGCCAGACCATGCGCCTGAACCCCCATGGCGATGCGGCCATTTATGAGACCATGGTCCGCCTTGCCCGGGGCAACGAGACGTTGCTGCACCCCTTTGTGGATTCCAAGGGCAACTTCGGCAAGGTCTATTCCCGGGACATGGCCTATGCTGCTTCCCGATACACGGAGGCCAAGCTGGACCCCATCTGTGCCGAGCTGTTCCGGGACATCGATTCCGACACCGTGGACATGGTGGATAACTACGACGCGACGATGAAGGAGCCCAGCCTTCTGCCCACAACATTCCCCAATGTGCTGGTGTCAGCAAACCAGGGCATTGCCGTTGGCATGGCCAGCAATATCTGCTCCTTTAACCTGAAAGAGGTCTGCGATACCACCATCGCGCTGATGAAGAATCCGGACCACGATATTCTGGAGACCCTGCCGGGGCCGGATTTCTCCACCGGTGCAGAGCTGCTGTACGATGAGGCCACCACCCGGGAGATCTATTCCACCGGCCGGGGCAGCTTCCGTCTGCGTGCCAAGTGGCGCTATGTGAAGGAGGGCAGCCTCATTGAAATCACGGAGATTCCCTACAGCACCGCAACCGAGGTCATTATGGACAAAGTGGCGGAGCTCATCAAGGCCGGAAAGATTCGGGAAATCGCCGATATGCGTGACGAGACAGACCTTGGCGGCCTGAAACTGACCATCGATCTGAAACGGGGCGTAGACCCGGACAAGCTCATGCAGAAGCTCTTCCGCATGACCCCGCTGCAGGACAGCTTTGCCTGCAATTTCAACATTCTGATTGCCGGAATGCCCCGGGTCATGGGCATTGGGGAAATTCTGAGCGAATGGACCGCTTGGCGCATGGACTGCGTGAAGCGGCGGCTCTATTTCCAGGTGCAGAAGAAACGGGAGCGGCTGCATCTGCTCAAGGGCCTGGAGCGGATCCTGATGGACATCGACAAGGCCATTGCCATCATCCGGGAGACGGAGCTGGACAGCGAGGTGGTGCCCAACCTGATGATCGGCTTCGGCATTGATGAGATTCAGGCCAACTTCGTTGCGGAAATCAAGCTGCGCAATATCAATAAGGAATACATTCTCAAGCAGACCAAGGCCACCTCTCAGCTGGAGCAGGAGATTGCGGAGATGGAGGAGACCCTGGGCAGCCCCCGCAAGCTGAAAAACGTTATCATCAAGGAGCTGCAGCAGGTGTCTGAGAAGTACGGTCAGCCCAGAAAGACAGAAATCCTCTACAATGTGGAGGAGGCCGAGCCGGAGAAGGAGGAGGACGAAACGCCGGACTATCCTGTCACCGCTTTCGTCTCCAATGGAGGCTATCTTAAGAAGATCACCGCCCAGTCTCTGCGCATGAGCGGCGAGCAGAAGTTCAAGGAGGGCGACAGCCTGGCCTACTCTGTGGAGACTACCAACCGGGCGGAAATGCTGGTGTTTACAGACAAGTTCCAGTGCTACAAGTCCAGGCTCAGCGACTTTGAGGACAGCAAGGCGTCCCTCCTGGGCGATTATCTTCCCCAGAAGCTGGGCATGGATGCCGGGGAAAACGTATTGCAGGTGATTTTCCCGGGAGACGGCAGGGGCTTTGTGCTGTTCTTCTTTGAAAACGGCAAGGTAGCCAAGGTGCCCCTCAGCGCCTATGAGACCAAAACCAACCGGAAAAAGCTCACCGGCGCATTCTCGGACAAGAGCCCGGTGGTAAAAATTCTCTCCCTGGGCGCGGATGCGCAGATCGCCATGTATTCCTCTGACGGCAGAGCCATGATTTTCTCTACGGCGGACCTGCTGCCCAAGACCACCCGGAATACCATCGGCGTGGCGGTTATGAGCCTGAAGAAAAAGGCGGTGCTGCAAAATGCGCTGTCTCTGGAGCAAAGCGGCATTGAGAATCAGGCCCGCTATCGCATGAAGACCATCCCGGCGGCAGGTGCGCTGCTGCGGGAAGAGGATACCCGGGAAAAACAGGCCACGTTTGAAGTCTAAAAGAAGGTGGGAGGCAGCACCATGAAAAAGCTCTGGCAGAAAATCGACTGGATCGCAGGAACGGTCCTGGGCAGCGCGGCCTTTGCGCTGGGTTTTGCTCTGTTTCTGGACCCCAATGATATCAATACCGGCGGCGTATCGGGCCTTGCCATGGTCCTGCGGCAGCTGCTGGGCTTTGGCAGCGTTGGCACGCTGACCATGCTGATCAATATCCCGCTGTTTCTGGTGGGCGGGGCCAAGATCGGCAAGAAATTTTTCGTGGGGTCTTTTATTGGCATGGTGCTCAGCTCTGTGCTGATCGATGTGTTCGCCATGATCCCCTGGCAGGCTCCGGAGCCCCTGGTCAGCGCCCTTTATGGCGGCGTGCTCTGCGGTGCGGGGCTGGGGCTTGTATTTGTGGCGGGGGCCTCCACCGGCGGCTCGGACATACTGGTTCGCCTGCTGAAAAAGCACTATCGCAATGTGCCCATTGGACGCATTTCCATTTTCTTCGATACCGCTGTGGTTCTGCTGACGGGTGTTGTTTTCCGGGACATCAGCAAGGCGCTTTACAGCGGCGTGGTGGTGTTCGTCTGCGGGCAGGTCATCGATGCGGTGGTGTACCGATTTGACTACTCCCGGGTGGCCCTGATCATCTCTCCGGAGCACGAGGCCATTGCTCAGGCCATCGGTGAAAAGCTGGACCGGGGTGCTACCTATCTCCACGGAGCAGGCTCCTATTCCCGCAAGGATATGGAAGTGGTCCTCGCGGTGGTCCGTAAGGGGCAGCTGGCTGAGCTGAAAGAGCTGGTCATGGACATCGATGAAAATGCCTTTGTCATTGTCCAGGAGGCCCACCAGGTTCTGGGAGACGGCTTCTCCCATTATTCCCCTGACGAGCTGTAAGGAGTATTTATGAAAAAATTTTGCTTGATGCCTTCACTCCTGCTTCTGGGGCTGCTGCTTGGCGGATGCAGTGTATTTGACGGGCAGTATGTCCGCGTAACCCCCCATGCGGTGCAGTCCAGCCAGGGACAGCAGGAATCTGCAGGGATTCGGACCTATGCAGAGCTTCGCGCCGCACTGACGGAGATGACGGCAGCTGGCCGGGAGAGCATGGTGCTGCTTACCCAGGATTACCCGGAGCTTCTTCTGGAAGAAAATATGGAGAGCGCAAAGCTCTATGCCTGCACCTTCGACCCCATCGGTGCCTATGCCGTAGAGGACCTGACCTATGAGATCGGCACCAAGGGCGGCCAGACTGCCGTTGCAGTCACCATCAGCTATCGGCATAGCCAATCGGATATTCGCGGCATTGTGGAGCTGGAGAGCGCAGACGAGCTGGAAGCCTCTGTGCTTCAGGCAATGGAACAGATCGAATCCCGTCACGTGGTACTGGTCCATGGCTATAAGGATACGGATTTCGGGCAGATGGTCCAGAAGCTTGCCCAGGCCAACCCAAAGAGCATTATGGAATGTCCTCAGGTCACTGCGGATGCCTACGGGCGTGGAGCGACCCGCCTGGTGGAACTTACCTTTTCCTATGAAAACAGTAAGGACGTTTTGCAGCAGATGAAGGCCCAGGTGCGCAATGTGTTCGACTCCGCTTCCCTTTATGTCAGTGGGGACGGAGATGACCATCAGAAGCTAAGCCAGCTCTATTCCTTTCTGATGGATCGTTTCAACTATACTATGGATACCTCCATCACCCCATCCTACAGCCTGCTGCGCCATGGGGTAGGGGACAGTCGGGCCTTTGCTATGGTGTTTTCTGCCATGTGCCGGGATGCCGGGCTGGAATGCCTTATGGTCACAGGCACAAAGAATGCGGAGCCCTGGACCTGGAACATCGTCCTGGACGGAGAGCGGTATTACCATTTGGATCTGACCCAGTGCAAGGAAGACGGCTTCTTTCACGAACGGACGGACGATGCCATGGGCGGCTACGTCTGGGATTATTCTGCTTTCCCAGCCTGCGGCGGAGCAGCCCGGGAAACAACAGCGGAGGAGCCGTAAAAAAAGCTTGACAAATTGGCAAACTCTGCTATAATAATCTCTGTTCCCGCGGGTGTAGCTCATCCGGTAGAGCGCCACCTTGCCAAGGTGGAGGTAGCGAGTTCGAGCCTCGTCACCCGCTCCATAAAAAGAGATCTGCTTTTGCAGGTCTCTTTTTGCATATGCGGGCAAAGCACCTGACGGTGGGTGAATAAGCCGCAAAGCGGCTTATTCAGCAGACGTTAGATAGGGGGGCTGTCGCAAAAGCCCGCAACAGCCCCCTTGAGAATATTATCCCAGAAGTTTTTGAATGTCTGTTTTCTGCTGTCCCAGAAGGAAGGTCACCGTGGTGCCGTCATGGGTCAGTGTGTAGCGGTCGCTGATCCTGCCCTCCGCAAGCAGCTGCTCCGGTTGGAAGGAGGAAGACGCGCCATTGGTTTTGAAGACGATTTTTTCTACGCCCTGAGCTTGGAGTACGGCGATCCCGTGCAGCGTGCCGGTCAGAATGGCGAAATCCTGTTCAGCCGCAATGGTCAGGGTGCTGCCCTCCCGGGCCTGGGTGTAGGGGATGTCCCGCCCGTCGGCATCCGTAACACGGAACAGCGCTTCTGCGCTGGCAGCCTCAGAGGCTTCCTTGGAGGCGGAGTCAGGGATGATAAGCTCAAATTCGAAGTCAATGGTCTTGTCCTGGCTCAGCCGCAGCACACAGCTTACGGTGTAGCGGCCGGGGGCAGAGGGCGCCTGACTGCTGCCGTTGTAAAGGACCTGCTCCAGGGTTCCCTGGCCGCTGGTCTCAACGGTATAGACGCCGTTTTCCTGCCGGACAGCCAGCATCGTCAGGTTTTCCGGCTCCCCGTCGTTGTTTTCTCCGCTGAGGAGCAGGTTGATGTACTGTTTCAGGCCTTCGGTATCGCTGCCCTTGAGGCCGTTGATGGATACATCCGGGCTGAGAATATAAAACCCGTCCGTGCTGTAGTGATGATTGGATTGACCGTCGCCGATGATACCCACCGCGCTTTCATCCAGCGTGTAGATGATTTGCTTTGTGTCATAATCAAAGTGGATGCCGTCTTCAACGCCGGTGGTGACGCTGGCGTTGCCCAGAATCAGAATGGAACCGGACAAATCATCGGAGTCATCGGTTCCGATGGCAGCGGCGCGATCTCCTCCGATGGCGGTAACGTTTGCGTTGTCGCAGATAAGAATCATACCTCTCATTTTGGCGCTTCACCGCTGCCAATGCCGCTGCCTTCATCCTCGCCGATGGCGATGACCTCTGCGTTGCCGCAGATGATGATCTTTCCGCCTTTCAGAATATGACCGTCTTCGTCGCCGCCGCCACCGATTCCGGCGCCGTCACAGGCGGAGCCCGCCTTTACCGAGGCGTTGCCGCCGATCCGGATCGTCCCGGAGACGCCGCCATTCTCTCCGGCTCCGATACCGGCCCCCTCCTTTTCGCTCCAGGCCGTTACCTTGGCGTTGCCGTCAATGGTAATTGTACCGGACATTTCGCGGTTTTCGCCACTTCCGATGCCCGCGCCATCGTAGCCGCTGGTGCTTACGACCTCTGCGTTATCTGTAATGGTAATATTGCCGCTCATTTCGCCATTATCACCGGAGCCGATGCCTGCGCCGCTTTCACTGCTGGATACGGTGACGTTGGCATTTTCGTCTATGACAATGTCACCGGACATCTTGCCTTTCCAACCGGAACCAATGGCCGCGCCGTCTCCGGAGCCGGCATCGTCCCGGTCGTCGCCGGTTGTCACCTGAGCATTCCCGGTGATATGGATGCTGCCGGACATATCCTCGCTGTGGTTGCTGCCGATTTTTGCGTGTTCGCTTTCAGGGTCATTGTCGGCATAGAGGGTTCCGTCGCCGGTAATGGTTACGTCGCCTTCGGAAACATGAATGACCGAGGCGTCATCGGTTTTCAGTTTATTGTCGCCCTTCAGCGTGATTTCTGCCTCTGAGGAGCCCTTCACATCGATGGCGGAGGTGTTGCCGGAGCTGACGTTGAGGTCCTCAATGGTCAGCTCGGCCTTTGCGCCGCCGGAGGTCTCGACGGTGATGGTATTTCCTGTGTCAGCGGTATTGTCTGCCTGCTTTATAACGGTTTCGGTTGTCTGCTTTTCGTTGGTCACGCCGCCCTCCTGAGAGACGTACTGGCCGGAGTTGTCGGCCTTCACGGTGATATTTCCGTTGGCCAGATCATATTCCTCCGCCAGAGCGGCCATAGGCATTCCTGCCGTGAGCAGCAGGGCCAGGGCTGCGGAGACGATTCTCTTTCCGTTCATGGTAATCATTCCTTCCTTTTTGAATCGAACATGTCTTACTCTCAAGTGAAAGTAGAAGCGGTTCCAAGTAGAATATTAGCATATACATCGAACGCGGTCAAGATAAATCTGGAAAAAAAGAAAAAATTTTCAGGAATTACAAAAACATCTTGACATTCTGAAAATATCTGCTATAATACAACACGTTCCGCGGGTGTAGCTCATCCGGTAGAGCGCCACCTTGCCAAGGTGGAGGTAGCGAGTTCGAGCCTCGTCACCCGCTCC
>ENA-UEPJ01001472-UEPJ01001472.1-human-gut-metagenome-genome-assembly--contig:-NODE-1472-length-28131-cov-7.161938_pt1 | contig 28131 bp, 27 predicted proteins | sample MGYA00242890_ERZ507896 | MGnify/ENA primary metagenome ERZ507896 (study PRJEB26167, sample SAMN06115508) | human gut metagenome | host: Homo sapiens | place: China:Qinghai | collected 2015-08-20... | reverse complement strand
GTGGTTCCGGCTGTCTTGTATCACCTGCAGAAAAGCCGCGACTTCAGCGACGCACGTATCTTGCGGGCATTAGCGACCGCCGGGCTGGTGGGAAACATCGTCAAGCACAATGCTTCTATTTCGGGAGCTGAAGCCGGATGCCAGGCCTAAGTGTGGATTTGCAGGATACCTACTCGGAAACCAGCGATGCGCAGGAGCAGATGGAACGGGAAAAGGAATCTCTGAATGCAGATGTCAGCACGCTGGAAAAGCAGAATGCGGAACTGGATGCAGAGGAAGCAGAGATCAAGGCCGCCATCGCAAAGGCAGCGGAAGAGCAGAAGCGTAAGGAAGAGGAAGCTCGGAAGCAGAAGGAAGCTGCCGAGGCAGCTGCTGCAGCACAGCGTCAGCAGGAGGCACAGCAGCAACAGCAGCAACAGCAGCAGAATAACAGCAGCTCAAACTCTAATTCCAACAGCAATAGTTCCGGCAATTCGAATTCCAATAGCAATAGCAGCAATAACAATTCCAGCAGCGACAATAACAACAGCAACACAACGCCCAGCACGGATAACAACAATAGCAGCGGCGGCAACAGCAGCGCTGGTTTTACATGGCCGTGCCCGGGGTTCTATACCATTTCCAGCGGCTATGAGTCACGTTGGGGTACATTCCACGGCGCTTTGGATATTGCCGGCGGAAACGACGGCGCAGCCGTTGTCGCTTCTCGTGGCGGTACCGTTGTTGTGGCTGTCAGCGGATGCCCGCATAACTACGGCAAGTCCTCCAGCTGCGGCTGCGGTGGCGGCTATGGAAACTATGTGGTAATTCAGCACGACGGCACCTATTCCACGCTGTATGGCCATATGGCTTCTCTGACGGTTTCCGTTGGTGATACGGTAAGTCAGGGACAGACCATCGGCTACGTAGGAAGTACGGGATTCTCCACCGGTGCACATTTGCACTTTGAAGTTCGTGTCAACGGCAGCAAGGTAAATCCGGCAGATTATCTGTACTAATTTGTTCTGAATAACGGAAATTTGCATACAATAAAAGGGGACAGGGGAACAGATATCTCTCTGTCTCTTTTTTGTGAAAGGTTGTGGGAAAATTGGAAAAGAAACATGTGAAGATACGCAAGTCTGTGCTGCTGATGCTCTGTTGCCTGTGTGTGCTCCTGGCTGCGGGGACGGCAACCGGCGTGTTCTATGCGTTTCGAACCCAAAAGACATACGGGGAACTTGCGCAGCTGGCATCGGCGGTAAACACCAATTATTATACCGATGTGGATGAAGATGCGGTCATGGACGGCGCTATGAAAGGCTATGTGTCGGGGTTGGATGACCCCTATTCGCAGTACCGGACACCGGAGGAATACCAGACCTATCTGACGGACGAATCCGGTCAGATGGTGGGAATCGGCGTGACGGTGACACTTACCGAGGAAAATTATTTGCAGGTGGTTTCCCTGACAAAGGATTCTCCGGCGGAAAAAGCCGGCATTCAGGCGGACGACATCATTCAGGCGGTGGACGGAAAAGACGTTGCCGAGCTTGGCTATCAGGATGCTGTTCAGGCGGTGCGTGGAGAGCCGGACACCAAGGTGAAGCTGACGATACAGCGAAAGACACAGACCTTGGAAGTGGAGGTCACACGGGCGAACATTGAAGTTGTCACCGCCTCCGGACAGATGCTGGACGGTCAGATCGGCTACATCCGCATCGATTCGTTTAAGGACAATACGCCGGAGCAGTTTCAGGCGATCTATGACAAGCTGATTCAGGACGGCGCAAAGGCACTGGTTTTCGACCTGCGGGACAACGGCGGAGGTCTGGTGCGCAGCTTGGAGAAGGTACTGGATCCGCTAATGCCGGAGGGCGACATTGCCGTGGCGACCTATCGGGACGGCACCACCAGAACGCTGGTGACTTCGGATGCGGGAGAGTGCGATCTGCCTATGGCAGTGCTGGTAAATGGAAATACAGCGAGTGCTGCGGAGCTGTTTGCAGCCTCTCTCCACGATTTCGGCAAGGGCAAAGTCATCGGAGTGACGACGTTCGGCAAGGGCATCATGCAGAATACCCAGCAGCTTCCAAACGGCGGTGCGCTGACGCTGACTGTGGCGAAATACCGTACCGTGCGTGGCGAATGCTACCACGGCGTTGGTATTACGCCGGATGCGGAAGTGGAAGCCGGCGAGGAAAAGGTGGATTATGACAATCCCAACAGCAAAACCGATCCGCAGCTTGCAGCAGCAATTCAGGCGGTTTCCGAACAGTAAACAATCTGAATAACCCGTAAACGGCTTCGCACAGTAACTTGTGCGAAGCCGTTTTTGCTGCCAAAAAAATTTTGGTTCTCTCCGCTGGTTTGACAAAATCTTTCGTGGAAATATCGTACAATAGGGATACTGCTTGTTTAAAGAGCCTGTTTCACATCTTTTTCCGCACGTCTTTTCAGCAGATTTTGCCGGTGACTTCGTCAAAAATCCTTGCCATACGAAGAGTATGCCTGCGGATTTTTTCCTTGTCACCGACAAAATCATGCGCAAAAATCCGCACATAAAAAGACACGGAACAAGCTCTAAGGGAAACGCAGAGATCAGGATGGAAAGGAAGCGGAAGGTGCGTGGCAGTTTTACTGGAAACCAAGGAGACGACATTGGTCGCCGTGCTCAGCGGTGAGATCGATCACCACTGTGCCAGACCTATGCGGGTGGAGATCGACGAGATGATCGAACAGGTGCAGCCCACCGTGTTGATTTTGGATTTTGGCGGTGTGACATTTATGGACAGTTCCGGAATCGGGCTAATTATGGGACGGCATCGCACGATGCAGGAGATTGGCGGAGAAGTCATCGTACAAAATCCGCCGCCGCACATTCGCCGTGTGCTGCGAATCTCCGGCATTGAACGAATCGCAAAAATTCAGATGGATGCAGCTGGAAGGGGGAAAGAACTGTGAAAGTGTGCAATGGGGTGAAGTTTATTTTTCCGGCGATCTCTGAGAACGAGCGGACGGCACGGGCGGTGGTATCTGCGTTTTTAGTACAGCTGGATCCCACAGTGGAGGAACTGGCAGACATCCGGACGGCGGTCTCCGAGGCGGTGACCAATGCCATTGTCCATGGCTACCGGCAGAAGAGCGGTGACATTGAGTTACATATCAAACTGCTGGAAAATCGGGAGATTTACCTGCGCATCAAAGACCGTGGATGCGGCATTGCAGATGTGGAACAGGCGATGCAGCCGCTGTTTACCACAGCACCGGAGGAGGAGCGTGCCGGCTTGGGATTTGCGGTAATGGAGAGCTTTATGGATCAGCTTCAGGTGCGGAGCACGCCGGGACACGGCACAACGGTGACCATGCGAAAGAAGCTGGGGAGTCCGCTATGCCGCACGAAATAGCAGCGCCGCTTGCCGAGGAAAATCTGGGACTGGTGCATCTCTGCGCCAATCGGTTTCGGGGGCGTGGGGTGGAGTACGAGGAATTGTATTCCGCCGGCTGTGTGGGACTTCTGAAAGCGGTGCGGGCGTTTGACAGCAGCCGTGGCGTACAGTTTTCCACCTATGCGGTGCCGGTGATTCTGGGCGAGATCAAGCGGGTGTTTCGAGACGGCGGAGCGATCCACGTCAGCCGCGGACTGCGGGAGCGTGCCATGCGGCTGCAAAAACTTCAGGAGGTGTTCGAACAAACCCACGGAAGAACACCCACGCTCTCGGAACTGAGCGTGCTGGCAGATTGTACTGTGGAGGCGTGCGCACAGGCGCTCTGCGTCAGTCAGGCACCTTTGTCGCTGACACAGCAGAGCGATGGGGACGGGGAGCAGGACGGACAGCTGGACATTCCGGTGGAAGCGCCGGACCGCCGGATCGGCGATCTCCTCTCCCTGCGGCAGGAGATGGAACAGCTTGCGCCACGGGATCGCATGCTGCTGGAACTTCGTTATTTTCGGGAACTGACACAGACAAAGACGGCGCAGATTTTGGGGATGACACAGGTGCAGGTGTCACGGCGAGAAAAAAAGCTTCTCTCACAACTGAGAGAAGCTTTGAAATAGTGAATCAACTTAACAGATAATTCTGAAGTGCTGCTGTATCGGACACGATGCGGTCGGCGTGATACGCCTCTAGTTCGCCGTTCGGGGCATAGCCGTACGCCACACCAATGCAGGGGATACCGCAGGTGTGTGCGCCGATGAGGTCGTGTTTGCGGTCACCGACCATGACGGTCTGTGCCTGTTCCTCCGGGGTGAGGTGCAGCCGTTCCATGGCAAGGCGAATGATGTCCGCCTTGGTCTGGTCATCCCGCTGGATGTCGCTGCCGGCGATCACCTGAAAATACTGCGACAGATGGAAGTGCTCCATAATTTGCAGCGTAAAGACCTCCGGCTTTGAGGTGGCAACGGCGAGAACTGCGCCGGCGTCCCGAAGCGCTTGCAGCATCTCCGGAATGCCGGGATAGACGCTGTTCTCAAACATTCCGATTTTGCGAAAGCGGATGCGGTACTGTTCCACCGCAAAGGCAGCTCGTTCCGGATCCATGCCGCAAAATTCCTGAAAGGAGGTGAACAGTGGCGGACCGATAAAGGGATACAGCTTTGTTTCGTCCGGCTCCGGAATACCGCACTGTTCCAGCGCATACTGCACGCAGCGCAAAATCCCCGGACGGGAATCTGTCAGTGTGCCGTCCAGATCAAAGAGAATCCAAGGATATTTCACATTAACCTCCCATCGCAATCATGCGGTCAATACAGATGCGTGCCTTGGTGAGCGTGCGTGCATCCAGTGTGATTTCTGTGCCGGCTCCGTCGTGGAGACAGTGGTATACGTCCATGAGCGTAGTTGCTTTCATGTTCCGGCAGATCAGTCCTGCCGACAGGGGATAGAACTGCTTTTCTGGACAGCGGTACTGCAGTGTTTCAGCAATGCTGATTTCTGTGCCGATGATAAATTCCTTTTCCGGTGACTGCATAGCGTACTGCATGATGCCGGAGGTAGAACCCACGTAATCCGCCATGGCGCTAACTTTCGGGCTGCACTCCGGATGCACCAGAAGCAATGCCTGCGGATGCGCCTGTCTGGCAGCGAGTGCCTCTGCCTCGGAAACCGCAGCATGGACGGGGCATCCGCCCTGTACCAGCCGGATCTTCTTTTCCGGAAGCTGGGACTGGACATAAGCGCCCAGATTACAGTCCGGCAGGAACAGAATTTTTTCGTTGCTCAGCTGGGATACGATCTTCACCGCAGAAGAGGAGGTGACGCAGACATCGCAGACTGTTTTCAACGCTGCGGTGGTGTTGATGTAGGCGACAACGGTATGGTCTGGGTGTTGCATCTTGAACTCCCGCACCTGTTCCCTAGTCATCTGCTCTGCCATAGGGCAGCCGGCATGGGGGCTGGAGAGAAAGACCTGCTTTTCCGGTGACAGAATCTTAACGGTTTCCGCCATAAACCGCACACCGCACATCAAAATATTTTTTTGAGGAACTTTTGCTGCCTTGACACTCAGCGCATAGGAGTCGCCTGTAAAGTCGGCGATCTCTGTAATCTCTGTCGCCTGGTAGCTGTGCGCCAGAACGCAAAAGTCCTGTTCCTTTTTCAATTGAAGGATTTCGTCCTGTATTTCTCGAATCTTCATCTGTTGTTTCATCTCCTGAGAACATGATTTGTGCCTGTGGAATAGGCTCAGTATACCATGCTGTGAAAAAATTGTCAAGCGAAATCCTCGGATTTTCTTGGGTTTGTGAAAAATGACGTTAAAACGATTCGGATAGTATCAGAAAAATAGAAATAAAGCTGAATTTTCCGGAAAGCCGTTGACATCCTCCGAGAAAATGTGGTACTATGGGTGCAGGAAAAGATAAGAGCAACGGAGGAAACAGCCATGTCCCATGCGTCATATTGTATCAAAGATTTTGAACAGCCGTCGGTTGCGGCGGATATTGTGGTATTTACCATTCGAAAAACGGAGTCCGAGAGCTACCGCAAGCTCTCCACCGCCACCCTTTCTGTGCTGCTGGTCAAGCGAAAGGAGTGGCCGGAGGAGGGAAAGCTGGCGCTGCCAGGCGGGTTCTGCTGCAAGGAGGAGACCATCGAAGAGACCGCATCCCGAAAATTGCAGGAGAAAGCCGGCGTTACCGGCGTGCCCCTGGCACTGCTCTGCAATCTGTCGAAGCTGGGGCGGGATGAACGGGGTTGGATTATTTCCTGCGGATACTGGACGGTGACGGAGGTGTCCGGCACGACCATTGATCGGGAAAATGCCGCATGGTATGACATCGATTTTTCCCTGCAAAAGGAAGACGGCACGGCGACGCTGACGCTGACCGGTGATTCCGGAGAATCCCACACTCAGCATTTCCGGATCACCTTTGGAGAAGAACTGTACAACCAGAAGGCAGAGATCATATCGCTGGAAAAAAGTGAGCTTGCGTTTGACCATGCGGAGCTTCTGGTGCGGGCAATCCTGCGCTTGCAGGAGAGCATGGAAAAGCCGTATGCAGCCTTTCGGATGCTGCCGGAGCGATTTACGCTGACGCAGCTCCAGCAGATCTATGAGGTGATTCTGGGGGAGAAGCTGATCATGGCGAATTTCCGGCGCAAGATCAGACCATACGTGGAGGAGACGGCGGAGATGCAGACCGGCGCCGGTCATCGCCCCTCGCAGCTGTATCGGGTGAAGCGCTCATAACTGAATGGGAACGGGTGCATCAATGGTGATGGAGTCCGGCGTGACGATGCAGTCCCGTGCCAGAAGCGTAACGCCGGCAGCTGCTGCCCGCCGGAGTGCTTCGCCAAACTGCGGGTGCATGGCATCGTTGGGGCGAAACGCACGGATTTCTTTCATTTGAATGACCAGCAGCAGATACGCCGGAATCTCTGCCTGCTGGCAGGCGGTCAACTCCTGCAGATGCTTGACACCCCGCAGTGTCGGGGCATCCGGAAACAGTGCAATGCCGTCCTGTTCCAGCGTAACGCCCTTGACCTCCAGAAAGGACTGGATATTGCCGTCTATGATGGAGAAATCGAAGCGGGAGCTGCCGTGAGTGACTTCACGGCGGAATACGGCATTCGCAGAGAACAGTGAACCGGTTTCCAGCCATTCCGCTGCGGCAGCGTTGGGAATCTGGGAGTCCAGATTGATGAGCAGAGGCGGTTTGCCCTCCCGCTGCTTTTCCACGGCGATCAGGTCATATTTTGTCTTGCGGTTGGGATTGTCGCTGCGGGAAAGATAGACGGTGCATTCCGGAATCAGCAGCTCCCGACATCTGCCGGTATTTTTTACGTGGACGATCTCCTCCTGTCCGCCGATGCGGACAACCGCAAGAAACCGGTTGGGACGGTTGCAAAATTGTCCCCGAATGACGCTGGCATATTGCACGGCAGTTTCTCCTTTCAATATCAGTAAAGTGTATAAAAAATTCCCCGTTCAACTTGACATTGAACGGGGATCTTTTGATGAACTGGTACGCCTGATGCGATTCGAACGCACGACCTTCAGAGTCGGAGTCTGACACTCTATCCAGCTGAGCTACAGGCGCATCCTAAAATCCGAGAAAAATATACGAAATTTTTCGCCGAGATTCCTGCAACTATTTTATTATAGCATATTCTCTTGAAAAATGCAAGGGGTTATGCTATAATTATCATAGAAATTCGAAAAAGATTTTCAGAGGTGAGAAAATACAGGAAGATCGGTTTCGAATGTTAAGTCTGCGAGTCAGTTTCGTGCGTTTTCATATGCGTTTCACGAATCGCTGATATCGCAGAGAAGCTGCCACAGCGTGACGGCAGCGTCACCGGCCGGCGGGAGCAGCACCTCTATTCCCAGAAATTCCGCCTCAGTCGGCGTGGACAGCTTGCCTTGCCAAACGGTTTCCGAAAGAGCGAGCCGGACGTTTCGGTCATTATCAACGGCGAGATGTGCCACGGCAATCGGCTCGTGGGTGAGTTTGTTGTGGGAACGGGTTTCTACGAGGAGGAAGCTCCAGAGGAACAGGCAGAAGATGCCATAGAGCAGAACGCCTGTGACGATTCGTTTCCATAAGGGCGTAGTTGCAGTCATTTTTGGGATTCTCCTATCGCTGTAATTTCAGCAGTGTCTGCGCCAGTGCCTTGCCGATGAGTTCGCCGGAGTACTGCGCCTGTTCCAAGGTGTTGCCGTGAGAGCCAACCTCTAAGAGCAGGCTGCCTGTGGTGAGATCTTGGTTGTACTTGCGGTAGTCGAACAGAATCGGGCGGGTGAGTCCGGGATACATGCCCTCCAGATTTCCCTGAAGCCGGCAGGCAAAGTGGAAGTTCTGGAGGTAGTTGGGCATTTCCATGGTGCCGTCATCGCATCCGGAGATAATCATGACCTGCGCTGCCTCCCTGCCATCGATCTCCACAATGGGCTGCGACAGCGTGTTGTCACTCTGAATGGCATCCCGGTGGATGTCCAGAACCACACAGATGGAGGGGTACTGTTCCAGATACTGCTTCACTGTTTCGGCGCTTCGCTCGTAGGCGCCGTTGTAGGAGGGATAGTCATGGATGGTGGTGTCGTGGATGGTATGGATTCCGGCGGCTTCCAGCTGCTCTGTAATAGCATCTCCTACGGACACCATATTATACGCCGGATCTGTGGTGCGGTAATTGAAGCTGGGGTCGTACTCGCTGCGGACGCACGGTTCAAATGTCTCTGTGGTGTGGGTGTGCATGATGAGCACCTGCGGTTCGTCGCTGACTTGAATGATAAACGCCGGCGCAAGTTCGCTTTCCGTCTGAAGTGCTGTGTTGGAGAGGGAAGTCTTGTTCTGCACCTGTCCGGCAGAGGACAGAGAGAAAAAGTTGTCGCCGGAATATGGCCCGTAGGATGTGCGGAAAATGCTGGTTTCTTCGCTGAGATTCCACTGTGTGGGATACGGCTTTTCGCCGGGGTCACTGCTGGGAACTTTAGCATTTTGTGCGGTTTGGATGGCCTCCTGCGTTTCAGCGGTCCAGCCGTATCCTTCTGAGCGGACGTTCCAAACGGAACGCTCCGAAACGGCTCGCTGCGGTTCCCAGACCTCCCGCAATCGCATGGCAGAGGAACTGGTTCCGGCGTGGTTTTGCAGCCACAGAATCGTAGGAACGAGTCCTGCCATGAGAAGCAGACACGGGAAAATCCACTTTTTGGAATGACGTCGACGGCGCATTTTCTCAACTCCTTATGTTCTAGGGTTCCATTCGCAGTAGGCGTGCCATGTAGGTCTCTGTGCTGATTCCGCCCTCTCGATTGTAGCGGTTCAGTCCATAGAGACAGGCAGGGTCACGTGTGATAAAATTGGGCTGTTCCAGACAGTTTAGCGTGATGAGGAATCCCGCCTCCTGTAATACCGGCCGGCTCTCCTCGCACAGGAAACCATAGGGATAAGCAAAGACAATGGGCTGTAAATGCAGCTCCTCCTGAAAGCGTGTTTGCAGGAGGTTCAAATCCTCCGACAGCGTCTGGCGGTATTCCTCCTCGGATTCCCAGGAGAGCTTGGCGCAGCCCTGCCGTTTCCGATGGCTGTGCAGCTGATAGGTGTGGTTCCCAAATTCAATGCGTGGCGAACGGCACATCTCCCGCATGTCATCCCAAGTCAGATAGGAGTAGTCGTCCTGATGCGGAGCATCCGGCGCATAGACATCGGTAAAAACACCTACTACAGAGATGACAGCACACATGTCGTACTTTTCCAGCAGGGGAAGCACCAGACTGCTGTTGTTGTAGAATCCGTCATCCAGCGTAATGAGGACAGGATGCAGGGGCAGACTGCCGGTTCCGTTGGTGTATTCCACCAGAGCCTCGGCGGAAACTGCCTCGTAGCCGTGTTCTTTCAAGTAGCGGAGATCGGATTCCATGGTCTGGGGTGTCACACAAAATTGTGTTTCTGTCAGCTCTGCGACACTGTGGTACATCAGAACCGGCAGAAAAACGCCGTTCTGATGCTGTTCCACTGCGGCGAAGTGCTGCTTTCCGGCACGTGTCAGCCAGATGGCAGAGAGAATCAAAACCAGATCGAAGATGACATAGCGGAGAAATCGCCGGACATTCCAGCTGTGGTACATCACATTCTCACCTCCTCAATTCCAATGGTATGTGGCAGGCGGAGAAGATATCCCTGAGAGTCTGCCGAGAAAGGAAAAAATTATGATACGAATGCTTGCACTGGATTTGGACGAAACCACCCTGCGTTCTGACGGCACTATGTCCCTGTATACGATGCAGACACTCCAGCGTGCCGCAGCGCAGGGTGTGATTCTTGTGGCAGCAAGCGGCAGACCGCTGCGCTCGCTGCCGGAGCATTTGCAGGCGTGCGGTGTGCGCTATGCGGTGGTTTCCAATGGCGCTGCGGTTTATGAACTGGAGGGGGAACAACTGCTGCGGCAGCTGTTCCTGCCTGCCGATGCCGTGACTGCGCTGTTTCAGCTGGTGCAGGAGGAGCAGGATCGGCAGGTGCTGGTGGAAGCCGGACTGCACGGGCAGATGTATGCGCCGGCGGATTATGTGGCAGATCCCATCTCTTTTCGATACAACGCAGCTGTTGCCGCCTATGTCCGGCGCACGAGAAAACCGGTGGAGGACATGGCACGGTTTTTGCAGATGCATGTGCAGGAAATCGACTGCATGGATATCATCTGTCCGAACGGCACACGAAAGGCACAGATGGCACAAAAGGTATCCAATGCCGGACTGCCGGTTTACATGACCTCCTCTGTGCCGCAGCTGGTGGAAATTGCCCATGCCGATGCCGGAAAGGCAAACGGCATTCGCTTTTTGGCGAAACGGTGCGGTATCTCATTAGAGCAGGTGATGGCGTGCGGAAATGCGGACAACGATGCGGAAATGCTGCGGGATGCCGGCATGGGCGTAGCGGTCGCCAATGCCATGGAGAGCTGTCTGGCAGCGGCAGACGATATCACAGATTCCAACGATGAGGACGGCGTGGCAAAAGCGGTAGAACGTTTCGTGCTCTCCGAAGAAAAATACTTTTGATTTCATTGTGTGCGACATTCACAAAAATAAGCTATCAAATTGACAAAAAAATATTGAATTTCATATCCTTTCCTGCTATAATAGAAAGCGGAAAGGGAATTTGAAAGAAAGGAATGGATATGAGTCCGACAAAAGAAAAGAAACGGAAGGCAAACAGTCTTCGGAGTCTGCCGGGGAAGATTCTGGCGGTGTGTATTTGTCTGCTTCCGTTTCTCACCAGAGAGATCGCCGTGGCGCTTCCGGAATCGGTGCGCAGCGCCTATTTTTATCCGGCGGGGCAGACCAGCGTGAACGATTTTGAACAGTATTGCCGTGAGATTGCCCTTCTGATGATAGCAGCAGTCTTTGGCATTTGGACGCTGGCGGAGCTGCTGCGGCGAAAGCCAAAGCTATCGCAAAAACACTCCCATGGAGCAATGCTTCTGCTGCTTGCTGGATATCTTGGGCTGGGACTTGCTTCCACCCTGCACTCCGCATATTTGCCCGAGGCGCTGATGGGAATTCATCAGGTGTACGAGGGGTATCTGGCGCTGGCATCCTATGGCATTGTCTTTGCTGCCGCATGGTATTGGACGGGACGGGACGGTGTGCAGCGATTTGTGCGGGAGTGCCTGACGGTGCTGTTCCTTGTCATTGGTGTGACGGCACTGCTGGAGAGCTGCGGCATCTTCTATTATAACAATCCGCTGGTGCAGCTGGTCGGCGGATTAGACGGCAAGGTAGGACCAAGTGAGGACGGCTCTATTGCCATGATGTTCGGCAATTCCGATTACCTCGGCATGTATTGTGCGTTTCTGCTGCCGGTGTCGGCTTCGATGATCTCCAAAAAGGATTCTATGCTGCGGCTGATGGTGCAGATCCTGGCTTCGGTTTTGTTGGCAGCAGCACTGCTGCAAAGCAAGGTGATGAGTGCAATCCTGATTGGATTTGGAATGACAGCGCTCTTTTTGCTGGTGTGGCTGCTGCGCAGCAATTGGCGTAAAGCAGGGAAGCGTCTGGTCTGCGGCGGTGTCTGTGTGGCAATTGTGGCAGGCGGAATCGGATTTGTTGCCTCCCGCAGCGGTGACACGCTCTCAGAAAAGATACAGCACACCATGATCGGCATGGAGCAGGAGGAGACGTTCCGGCTGCTTTCCATGCGGGTGGATGGAAATGCGCTGGTGCTGCGGAATCAGGACACGGAGTTTCGTGTGGAAACGGCGGAAGCCCGCCTTTCTGCGGATGACATGACGTATACCTGCAATGATGCAGTAGTTGTGCCGCAGACGGAAACTGATGGGATGCTTACCTTTGCCGAGCCGGCATTGCAGCACTGTCAGCTGCAAATCGAGGGAAATAAGCTTTCGTTCCTGCTGGGATATGCCACGCCGTTACAGGCAATTCGAAAAGCAGACGGCTGGCAGGTGCTTGGCATTGGTGGCGAACTGCTGGATCAGGTGCCGCTGGTGAGCGAAAACCCACGGCTGGCAGCATGCTATCCGTATTTGAACGGCCGTGTCTTTGTGTGGGCGAACACAATTTCTGTATTGCCGGATTGCATCGTTCTGGGACACGGACCGGCGACCTCGCTCTTTTATTTGAATCAGAACGACCTGCCGGCACTGCTGAATATTTTCGGCACTTATGTACTCTATAATAAACCGCACAGCTGGTATTTGCAGATGGCACAGGATACGGGGCTGCTCTCCCTGGCAGCTGTCGTTGGCATGCTGGTGCTGTTTCTGGTGTGCGGCGGAAAGAATTGCTTTGGAAAGAAAGGAACGTTTACCCCGTTCCGTGCGGCGCTGTTCTTTGCCGTCGAAACGTATTGCCTGCTGGGCTTTTTCCACGACAGCCTGATCTATCATGCACCGATGTTCTGGTTTCTGTTTGGAATGAGCTGGCGGGAGTTGTCACAAAAGAAAACCTCAGAGTCTGCATGAACGCTGGGCAAACCGCGAGAAGATGCAGTTGATTTTAGGAATGAGAGGACCTGATTGTTATGAAAAAGCAATTGTTGCGTATAGCTGGATTTCTTCTGGCGTGTACAGTCGCAGTTGTTTCGATCCCGAGCACGGGGGCATTTGCAGAGGAAGCAAATGCGTCTGAAACCTATGAGTTATCGCTTCGCACAGCAGATGACAGAAGAAGCAGCTCTTGCATTGTTTCCTCTCTAGATACCGCAGAAAATGATGTGACGGTCAAAGTCGGAATGTACATCAATTCGGAGGACTGGGATCCGGAACACTATATCGAGATCGTCTCCGCCAGATGGGAGGCAACGGCCGCTGTAGACGGCGCCATTCTCTCGCAGAACAGTACGATGAAATGCGTACAGTTCAGCAATGTTTCCAATATTTTGGCAATGGGAAAGACCAAGACCATCACCTATAGCGGCGGCACTTACCAATCCAAATACGAACCATACTGTCTGGCGCAGATCGTGACGGTCGATGACCAGAGCCGTGAGATGGATCGCTCCTCTTCACTGAACGTCACCACACTGGACTACGCCTTTGACCCGATTTTCGGCAGCGTGGTCTATACAGCAGATAACCAGCAGGTGCGGTTCAGCGCCAGATATTACGAGAGTCAAGAGGACAAGAATGCCGATCTGGCAGAAAAAACGACAACCCGCAAAAAGCTGCACCGGTATTATTGCGATATCCAGTATAATTCTGAGGGAATCCCTTATTATACGTTTGACTATATCGATCAGCATTCCTTTGAACAGCAGGAAGCAATAGGCCTTTTGCCCTGCTATGATCCTGCGATGGCGGCAAACAAACCAGTTCCCGGTATGTCCAACTTCTTCCAGTGGGTATATACGGGAAGCACACCGACACAGTTCCTGGGGGCATCCGATGAGTTCCCGCTGATTACATTTGACATCACCCTGAAAAAAGGAACACCGGAGGGCGCCTATTACATCGACTTCGTGGACAACGAAACTTCCGCATCCATGGGCGGCGGCAATACATTTATTTCCGGACGGAATCTGCCGGTTTCCTATCCGGATGCTGATCGGCTGAACGGCTTCACCATTTATGTGAATGAAGATGCGCCGCGAATCACCACGGAAACCTCCACAGAAACAACGACAACCACTACCACAACAACGACTACGACGACAACAACGACTACGGAATCTGAGTCTCTTACGACAGAGCCGGAAACTACGGAGAGCGTGAAAGAGACAACGGCGCCCACAGAAGAAACCACTGACACAACGGAACTCACAGAGGACACTGCACTGACCTTCTCAGAAACTGAAGAAACTACCACAGAAACCACAGCGGAAACAGACCTGACAAGTGATTCCGTTTCCACGGAGAAGACCACGGCTGAGACAACTTCGTCGGAAACTACCGCAGAAACTACAGATACCACGGAAACGACGACGACACGCTACGATCCGGAGGTATATCTGGAGCCAAAGCAATCTATGACAGAACGGGATACGGCAATCCTGAAGCTGTACAATCTGCCCTCGGATGCCGCAGTGGTGTGGATCTCCTCGGCGACAGATGTTGTCACTGTGCTGGACCACGAGAAAACGTATAGCCTTGTCTACGCAAAACACCCCGGAAAGGCAACAGTATACGCACTGGTAAGCGGTAGAGTCTATTCCTGTGAGGTGACAGTCTCGGAGAAAATGCGGGTGGAGATAGAGCTTTGCGGCGATGTCAACTGTGATGGCAACATCACGCTTGCCGATGTGGTCTTTTTGGGACACTATCTGATCGATGGGGTGCAGCTGTCAGATGTTGCAGTCAAGAATGCGGATTGTAACAGAAACGATACCGTTGAGAGCGCCGATGCGGCAGCCCTCATGAAATTCCTGATTCATATGGTAGATGCGCTCCCGCTGGAGTCTGCTGAGTAAACGGAAAAAAATACATTCGAAAAAAACACCGCTGCGGGATTTCTCACAGCGGTGTTGGTGTTTTGATTATTTGGATTCGGAATCGCCCAGATAAGTTTCGATGATGTATTTGGGACGGGATTTGGTTTCTAAGTAAACCTTTCCGATGTATTCGCCGATGATGCCAATGGCGAGAAGCTGGAGTCCGCCAATCGCCCAGATGGAAACGGCGAGGGATGTCCAGCCGGTTATGGTTGCACCCATGGCGTGGCGAATGACAGAGTAAATCAGCATGCCGATGCTGACGAGAAAAATCAGTGTGCCGAGAATGGTAATTATGCGGATAGGACGAATGGAGAGGGAAGTCAACCCCTCCCACGCAAATGCAAGCATCTTTTTCAGCGGATACTTGGATTTTCCGGCAGGACGCTCTTTTCTGGCATAGGTGACAATGTCGCTGCGGTAGCCGATCATGGGGACAATACCGCGGAGAAAAAGATTGACCTCGCCGAACTCTGCCAATCCATCCAGCGCACGCCGGCTCATGAGCCGGTAGTCAGCATGGTTGTAGACCAGTTCGCCGCCCATGCCGGACATGAATTTATAGTATCCCTGCGCCGTGCAGCGCTTGAAAACGGTGTCTGTCTCCCGATCGCTGCGAACGCCGTATACAATGTCGCAGCCGTCCTGAAATTTTTGCAGCATGGCATCCATGGCATTGATGTCGTCCTGTAGATCAGCATCCAGGGAAATGGCAGCGTCGCAGAAGCTGCGGGCAGTCATCAGTCCGGCAAGGAGAGCGTTCTGGTGCCCGCGGTTGCGGGAGAGCTTGACACCCTGAAACCGGCTGTCTTTCTGGTGCAGCTGGGAGATGATCTGCCATGTGCGGTCTTTGGAGCCGTCATCCACCAAGAGAATCCGGCTGCTCTCCGCAATCAACCCGCTTTGCAGCAGCTGGTCGTACTTGATGCGCAGCTGCTCCGCCGTGATGGGAAGCACTTCCTGCTCATTGTAACATGGGATGACGAAATAGATGCAGTTCATGACAGATGTCCTTTCGCAAAGCGTAGAAATTCAGGGCAGCACCGCATCAATCATGCCCGACAAGATTTCCTGCGGTGCTGCAGTTATCATTGTATCATAAACTTTGGATTCTGTCAAATTGCCAGTGATTTAGCTTCGCCGTGTCTTGTGGCTCGCCGGCTTTTCCGCAAATTTGGAGTAGAGGAATTTCTGCTCGCGGTACAGTCCGTAGTAGCCGGAGAGCAGGTAGCTGACAGCGATGGCAAGTAAGTAGTACGGCGTGCCCTGCGCACCGAACAGTTCGATGGCAATCAGCAGCGAGGCAAGGGGACAATTCGTCACACCGCAGAACAGGGCGATCATTCCCACAGACGCACAGAAAGAGGGGGACAGGTGCAGCAGCTGTCCGAACAGACAGCCGAATGTTGCGCCAATGAAGAATGAGGGGACGATTTCACCGCCCTTGAATCCGCCGCCCAGCGTCACTGCCGTGAACAGCATCTTTGCCAGAAAGGCATACCAGACGACCTTTCCGGCAATGGCAGAGGAGATGACATTGGTACCGACTCCCAGATAATCCCGACTGCGCAGAAGCAGGAGTAGAAGCAGAAGAATGCCGCTCGCTGCCAAAATCCGCAGGTAGGGGTTGGGGAATTTTTGTTTCAGCCGCTTTTCGCACTGGTGCAGCAGGATGCAGAAGAGAATGCTCACAGCTGCACAGAGAATCCCCAGCAGCAGAATTTTGAGCGCCGGAAGCGGATGCAATCCCGGCACTTGGGTCACGGAAAAGTGCGCCAGCGGAATTCCCAGCTTCGAGGCAAGATAAGACGCGGTCAGAGAGGAAATGGTGCAGGGGACAAGCGCCGCATACTGCATTGCGCCGACGCATCCGACCTCCATGGCAAACACGGCAGCTGCAATGGGTGTGCGGAAAATTGCGGAAAATGCAGCACTCATGCCGCAGAGAATCATAACACGGATATCCCGTTCGTTCAGCCGGAATAGCCGTCCCAGTAAGTTCCCGACGCTTCCGCCCAGCTGAAGCGCAGCGCCCTCTCTGCCGGCGCTGCCGCCGCAAAGGTGGGTGATGATGGTAGAGATAAAGATCATAGGTGCCATCTGAACCGGCAGCTCCGCCTCGGAGCGTAGGGAGGCGAGCACCATGTTGGTGCCCTTGTCGTTCTGGTCGTGGGAAATGCGGTAGAGCCAGACGATCAGAAGTCCGCCGAGGGGAAGCGTCAGAGGCATCCAGACGAAATTGGTGCGGAGCGTGGTCACAGACTGAATACAGTAGACAAATGCCACGCCGATGAGTCCCATAATGCTGCCGGTGAAAACGGAAAAGAACGTCCATCGAATCAGCAGCCGCATGTGGGACAGGATGTGGATACCGCTGTGCAGCAGCTTTCCTTTCCAGCGATAGTACAGCGGGTTGTGCGGTTTCATAAAAATCATCTCCTGATTCTGACAAAAACAGTCCTCCTCGAAGCCGGAACTTTTCGGAGGACTGTGTCATGTTTGTGATTGCGATGACCTCGCCAAGGGGAGAGCCATCAATAATTTTCGGCTTTTACCATAAAATAGGACTGCGGGTGCTGGCAGACCGGACAGACTTCCGGCGCTTTCTTACCGATGACAATGTGTCCGCAGTTGGCGCATTCCCAGATGACATCGCCGTCCTTGGAGAATACGCAGTCGCCCTCGATGTTGGCGAGAAGCTTGCGGTAGCGTTCCTCGTGAGTCTTTTCAATGACACCAACAGCCTCGAACAGTGCAGCGATCTGCGTGAAGCCCTCTTCCTTTGCCTGCCGTGCAAATTCCTGATACATATCCGTCCACTCGTAATTCTCGCCGGCAGCAGCATCGCTCAGGTTCTGTGTCGTTTCCGGCATACCGCCGTTGAGCAGCTTGAACCAGATCTTTGCGTGCTCCTTTTCATTGTTAGCGGTTTCCTCAAAGAGCTTTCCGATCTGGACATAGCCGTCTTTTTTTGCCTTGGAGGCGTAGAACGTATACTTGGTGTAAGCCTGTGATTCGCCGGCAAAAGCAGCCAGCAGATTTTTTTCGGTCTGTGTTCCTTTGAGTTCAGCCATGGGAATACTCCTTTCTAAGCAGCTTCTTATTTTTGTTGACATTCCGGACAGAGTCCGCTGAATACGATGTGGTGGGAGTCGATCAGAAATCCGTGAAGATTTTGAATCTTGCTGCAAAGATCCGCCTGATACGGCATATCGACATCAAAGACACGCCGGCATCTGCGGCACTCCATGTGATAGTGAGGTGTGTTGTTGAAGTCAAAGCAATCCGCACCATTGGGAATCGGGATGTGCTGAATCTCTCCCTGTTCCGACAAAATCTTGAGATTACGGTAGACCGTCGCTTTGCTGATCAGCGTGTTTTCCGAAGAGATTTCCCGAAAAATCTCCTCTGCCGTGGGGTGATTATGCATGCGCTGTACCGTTTCCAGCACAAGACGGCGCTGCAGTGTGTTGCGATTTTTCATAAAATCATCCTTCGCCATGGTTGTATAATGATACTAATTCCTAATTAAAATTATATACTACCTGCGGAGATTTGTCAAGAGAATCTATGAAAAAAAGCAGGGATTTTCCGGATTTTTATTTGGCAGCGGAATCTGCGCTGTCATCGCAGAAGGTGACAGATTCGCCGTTAAGAATTTTGTTGGAGGTGCGCATTGCACACATTTTTCCGCACATGGTGCAGGTGTGGCGATCCTTGGGCGGACGGCTTTCGAAGTAATTGCGAGCCTTTTCCGGATCGATGGCTTGCTCGAACATGCCCTCCCAGTCGATGGCGCAGCGTGCACGGCTCATGGCGTTGTCCCACTCCCGTGCGCCGGGGATGCCGTTTGCCAGATCGGCAGCGTGTGCAGCAATCTTGGATGCCACAATGCCGTCCCGCACATCCTGCAGATCCGGCAGACGCAGATGTTCCGCCGGTGTCACGTAGCAGAGGAAATCCGCACCGCTTGCAGCAGCGATGGCACCGCCGATGGCAGAGGTGATGTGGTCATATCCCGGTGCAATGTCGGTGACAAGCGGGCCGAGCACATAGAACGGTGCACCGTGGCAGATGCGCTTTTGCAGCTTCATATTGGCAGCAATTTCGTCCATGGTCATATGGCCGGGACCCTCTACCATAACCTGCACATCCCGCTCCCATGCACGCTGGGTCAGGCTGCCAAGCTCGATCAGCTCGGAGATCTGTCCGGCATCGGTGCTGTCGGCATTGCAGCCGGGACGTAGGGCATCGCCAAGACTGATGGTCACATCGTACTTTCTCAGGATGTCCAGAACATCGTCATAATATTCATAGAAAGGATTTTCATTTCCCGTCATCTCCATCCACGCAAAGAGCAGAGAACCGCCACGGGAGACAATGTTGGTGGTACGCTTGGTGCGCTTCAGCGCCTCTACAGCACGGCGGTTGATGCCGGCGTGAATGGTCTGGAAGTCTACACCCTCCTTGGCGTGCGCCTCCAGCACTTTCAGGAAGTCCTCGGCCTTGATGTCTGCCAGTTCCTTTTCCAAGTAGCCGATGGCATCGTACATGGGCACTGTGCCGATCATGGCAGAGGACATCTCGATCAGCTGCTTGCGGAAGGTGTTGGTCTTGCCGTAGTTGGAGAGATCCATGATGGCCTCGCAGTTGAATTTCAGCGCAAGCTTTACCTTTTCGAATTCAGCGGAGTAGTCCCGGCAGTCACCGGAGATTCCAAGATTGACATTGATCTTGGTGCGCAGTCCTTCGCCGATGCCGTAGGGATGCAGGCTCTTGTGGTAGATGTTCGCCGGAATACAGATTGTACCCTTGGCAACACGCTCCCGAACCAGTTCCGGTTCCAGATGCTCTTCTTTTGCCACGGTTTCCATTTCCGGTGTCAGGATTCCTTGTTTGGCAGCGTCCATTTGTGTAGCATAAGTAGACATATGAAAAATCCTTTCCAGAGCCGTTTTCAGCTCTTACACGAAATTTGCCGCACAGGGCGGAGATATTTTGCAGAAAATCCGGTTGTCGATGAAAAACGTCGTTATATTGCATCTTTTTGAAAAAAAGAAGGTGCATTGTGTGCAATGGGACCGTTGCCATGTCCCAGATGCAGTCCTGCCTGAAGTGCCTGCGTCAGATATGCCTTGGCACGGCGGACGCTCTCCTCCAGCGAAAATCCCAACGCCAAATGTGACGCAATGGCGGAGGACAGGGTGCAGCCTGTTCCGTGGGTGTCTGTGGTGGGGACACGTTCTCCGTGCAGCCAGATACAGCTGCCGTCTTTGGCAAGGACATCGTCACATTGTGCGGCAGCGTGTCCGCCCTTGAGCAGGATCGCCGTCCGGAACTGTGCGGAGAGCTGCAGGGCAGCCTGTTCCATTTGCTCCGGACTGGTGATTGCCGTGCCGGTAAGGACCTCGGCCTCCGGAATGTTGGGGGTAATCAAAGCGGCGAGGGAAAACAGATTCTCTTTCAGTGCTTTCTGCGCACCGCTTCGCAGCAGTGACGCACCGCTGGTGGCGATCATCACCGGATCCAGCACCAGTTTGGTCAGGCGGTAGTGCTGCACCATCTCTGCAATGGCGTGAATCTGCGGAACATCGTAGACCATGCCGATTTTCACGGCAAGGGGCGGAATGTCCTCACAGACCGCGGCAATCTGCGCCTGTAAAAACGCTGCCGGAACGGGATGGATTTCCCGCACACCCGTGGTGTTCTGTGCCGTCAGTGCAGTGATTGCGCTCATGCCGTAGCAGCCCAGCATGGTCATTGTTTTCAGATCGGCTTGGATGCCGGCACCGCCGCTGCTGTCGCTGCCGGCGATAGTGAGTACGGGATAGCCTCTCATACCTGCGCCCCGCTTTTCTGAAAGACCTTTGTCAGCTCGAACAGATTGCGGGCTGCCTGTGTGATGTCCGGCTGTCCGAAGATGGCGGATACCACAGCGATACCGTCCGCTCCGGAAGAATAGAGGTGGGGAAGATTTTCTGCCGTAATTCCGCCGATGGCGACTATGGGAATGGAAACTGCTTTTCGAATGGCACACAGCTTTTCCAAGGTTAGGGGCGTTGCATCGGATTTGGTTGCCGTTTGGAATACCGCACCGCAGCCGATATAATCCGCACCCTCTGCTTCGGCACGAAGCGCCTCCTCCACGGAGTGGGCACTGGTGCCGATGACAGCGGAATCTCCCAGGATTTCCCGTGCCTTTTTCAGCTTCATGTCCCGCTGCCCCACGTGTACGCCGTCCGCACCCAGCACACGTGCTGCTTCTACATTGTCGTTGATGATGCAGGGAATGCCGGCACTGCGGCAGATGTTGACGAGAGGGTAGGCGAGCTGGATCAGGCGCTGTGTTGTGCAGTTCTTTTCCCGAATTTGCAGCATGGTGATGCCGCCGTCAATGGCTGCACGGACGTTTTCTGTGAGCTTGGCGCTTGGTTCTGTGATGGCGTATAACTGGAATGCCGATGGGGATAGTTTCATGTTGGAGTTCCTCGCTTTCCTCAATTCTTTGGGCAACGCTGTGTAAAACCGTCAGGCTGGTTTTGTGCAGTGCTGCGAAGTCCCTATGATTATGATAAAAGAAAAATGAGCACGCCTTCGTGGCATGCCCATTGCAATGATGTGCATGGTTCCCTACGTTGGCATTACCCAAATCAGGTATGGTCGAAACGTCTGCGTTTCCTCTCAGCCTGCGCATAGCAAGCTCCCGTGTTTTTTGTTTTGTTATCGCTTATCGGATTTCCCAGACTGTGCGGGCAGATGCACGCATACGCCGGAACAGCGGTGCAAAGTATTCCAGAACGGCAACATACTTATCAACAAAGGAGACCACGAAGCTCTCCTTGTATTGCGGACGCTGTCTGGAGATTGGCCACATGTGGTGGACAATGATGTCCTTTTCCATGGCGTTGAGAGAGAAGCGCATAGAGGCATTGAGCAGTGCAAGCTTCGGGTGAAATGTCAGGTGTGAGATCTGGTTGGGTGCCTGTTCCCGATCGTACTCGCTGGTCTCATAGAAATAGAGATCGTGGAGCAGACCGGCACGTGCCGCAGAAACTGCATCCCAGTGGAAACGCCGGCAGAGCCAATAGCTGTAATAAGAGACGTTCAAACTGTGCTGAAATCTTGTGGTATGCACATGGTGACGGAATTGCTTCAGACGCTGAACCTCGTCGTGCTCCAAAAGATCGGAGACAAGAACATAGTAGGTTCGGGCGGTCAGTTCTTTTTTGGAACCGGTTGCATGCAGCATGCAGTACATCATCCTTTCCATTGCACCGGTGCGAAGCAGGCGGGAGCGTTCCAAAGGCTCTTCCTGCGGATCTGTGCGCAGCGGTTTCAAAAATTTTGTGCACCGCTGACTTTCTATCTAGTAGTGTAGCAGATTTTTTTGTTTTTGTCAAGTGAAATGCGAGAATTCTAGGAAAATCCGCTGGACAATCCGAAGGCGATATGCTATACTGAATACAGTGCCGATGCAGGCAGCATTTTGTCAATGAGGAGGAATTTCATGTGATTGCCTTATCCAATCGGCAGAAGGGGACGCTTTGTATCATCCTGTCTGCCTTTTGTTTTGCCTGGATGAACGCCTTTGTCCGGCTTGCCGGCGATCTGCCGTTTATTCAGAAGAGTTTTTTCCGGAATCTGGTTGCGCTGACCTTTGCGCTGGTGATGCTTCTGCGCCAAAAGGGAAAATTTTTGCCCCGGAAAGGCGCATTGCCGTACCTGCTGATTCGTGCAGCTGCCGGAACGACGGGGATTCTCTGCAACTTCTACGCCATCGATCACCTGGCGCTCTCGGATGCCTCGATCTTGAATAAGATGTCGCCGTTTTTTGTCATTCTGTGCTCGTGGCTGATTCTCAAGGAGAAGCTCACGTGGCAGCAGGGGATGATTGTGCTGGGGGCGTTTGTGGGAAGCTTGTTCGTCATCAAGCCCAGCTTTTCCAATGCGGCATTGTTTCCGTCGCTCATCGGTCTGCTGGGCGGACTGGGTGCTGGCGTTGCCTATGCCATGGTGCGGAAGCTGGGGCAGATCGGCGAGAATAAAACGTATATCGTCTTTTTCTTCTCGGCGTTTTCCTGTGTGGTGACGCTGCCGTATCTGCTGCTTGCCTATGAGCCGATGACATGGAAGCAGCTGCTGATTCTGGTGATGGCAGGGCTTTCCGCTGCCGGCGGACAGTTCGGAATCACATCCGCCTACTGCTATGCACCGGCAAAGGACATCTCCGTCTATGATTACACGCAGATTCTGTTTGCTGCCGGACTGGGATTTCTGCTGTTTGCCCAGATTCCGGACTGGATGAGCCTTGCGGGGTATCTCATTATCATCACCATGGGAGTACTCATGTTTTTGTACCAGCGGAGAGACGGAGAAAAGGAAAAGTCTGCTTGAGAATGTTTTTCTTTTGTTCGCCGAAAATTCATGAAAAGCACGGCACAGCATGATATACTATTTCTAATGAGAACGATTACTATTTGAGAACGATTCAACTTTTAACATCGGCGTTTGCCGGAAGGAGGAAATCTTATGTTACAGACAATTCCAGATTCCAAGGCGATTTTTTATATTGGTGTAGATGACAAGACCATTGACCTGTTTGAGAGCCAGTATTCCGTCCCCAATGGTGTTTCGTATAATTCCTATGTGATTCAGGACGAGAAGCTTGCCATTATGGACACGGTAGATCCGGCAGCAACGGAACAGTGGATGGAAAATCTGATGGAGGTGCTGGGCGACCGCCAGCCGGACTATCTGATTATTTCCCATATGGAGCCGGATCATGCGGGAAGCATTGGCATTCTGACTTCCGCATATCCGGAGATGACGCTGGTAGGCTCGGCGAAAGCGTTGGCAATGCTGCCGAACTTTTTCCGGCAGGTACCGACAAATCCGACCATTGCTGTAAAAGAGGGGGACACTCTCTCGCTGGGCGAACACACCCTGCATTTTGTCATGGCACCTATGGTGCACTGGCCGGAGGTCATGGTCAGCTATGAGGAGAAGGAGCAGGTGCTCTTTTCCGCAGATGCGTTCGGCAAGTTTGGCGCACTGGATACCGATGAGCCGTGGACGGATGAGGCACGGCGGTATTACATCAACATTGTGGGGAAATACGGCGCACCGGTGCAGACGCTTCTGAAAAAAGCAGCCGGATTGCAGATTCGCACGATTTGTCCGCTGCACGGGCCGATTTTGAACGGCGACCTGACACCTTATTTGCAGAAGTATCAGACTTGGAGCAGTTACCAGCCGGAGGAGAGCGGTGTGCTGGTGGCATATGCCTCCATTCACGGGAACACCGCAAAGGCAGCGGAATTTCTGTCGGAACAGCTCTGGGAGCTGGGCGAGCAGGTGACTGTGCTGGATCTGACACGCTGCGATATGTCAGATGCAGTGCAGGCTGCGTTCCGGTATGATCGGATGGTATTGGCAGCAGCCAGCTATGACGGCGGTGTTTTTCTGCCCATGGAGGAATTTCTGCTGCACTTGCAGGCAAAGGCGTTCCAGAACCGCACTGTGGCACTGGTGGAAAACGGCTCCTGGGCACCCTCGGCAGCCAAGAAAATGCGGTCGTATCTGGATACGATGAAAAACGTGACAGTGCTGGATACGACAATTACCATTCGTTCTGCGGTGAAGCAGACGGATGAGACAGCACTTTGCGAGCTGGCAAAGGCGGTGCATGAGGCTGCAAAGAAATAAATCAGCTTGAAAAAAGCCGGCAGGGGTGGATTCCTCTGCCGGCTTTGGTGAGATTGGAACAAGTTTTCAGTTTCGCTTTGCTGCCTGAATATAATAGGTAATACGGGACATCAGCTGCTGCGGAACGAAACGGGAGACGAAGATGCCGAGCTGGTTGAGCATGCCGGGGATAATGATCAGTTTTCCGGTGAGTACGCCAAACACCGCTTCTTTTGCCACGTCTTCGGCGCTCATTGCCTTGACACGGAACCGCACGCCGGCACGGTCGTTGAACTTGGTGTCCACAGGGCCGGGGCAGAGCAGGCTGATGGTCACACGGCTATGCTGGTGGCGCAGCTCCTCAGCGATGGCGAGAGAAAGACGCACCACATAGTTTTTGGAGGCATAGTAGCTGGAGAGCAGCGGACCGGTGAGAAATCCGGCGCTGGATGCCACGTTGAGGATTCTGCCGCTGCCACGCTTCTGGAAGTCCCTGAGAAACAGCTTGGTTAAAATGTGCAGTGCACGGATGTTCACCTGAAGCAGTTCCAGTTCCTGCTGCAAGTCGGTTTCCGTAAACTCGCCGAATACGCCGAATCCGGCGTTGTTGACCAGCACATCAATGCGCTTGCTGCGGCAAAATTCGTATAGGGCAAACGGCGCCTGATCTTCGGCGAGATCCAGCGCAATGATCTCTGTGGGAACGGGGAGCATCTGCTGAAGCTCCTCCAGTGCTTTTTGGTTTCTGCCGGTAAGCACCAGTGCCCAGCCCCGGCGGCTGAATTCCATGGCAATGGCACGTCCGATGCCGGAGGTTGCGCCGGTAATCAATGCTCTCATCATAAAACAAAACTCCTTTCGGTGGATGATATGCTTTTCTTTACTATACCATAAACGGCGGTCGAAATCAATTCTTTTGGCGCACTTTCTGAAAATTTGAAAAAAATTTCGGGAAGGTATGGACTTATTCGCAAAAGTGTAGTATAATAAGATACATATCTGGGAATTTTCCGGCGGGGATCAGTTCTCGCCGAAGTTTCCACAAAGACGGTCGGCTTTCGGCTGTCGGAAATGATTTCGGAGGTATCAGAACATATGTCAAAATGGAAAAAAATCGTGGCTGGACTGATGGCCACTGCAATGGTTGGCTCCCTTGCTGCGTGCGGCAGCAATACTGCCTATGCGATGACCATCGATGGAATGCAGGTAAAGGCAGGCGTATACATCTACTTTGCATACTCTGCTTATTCTGAGGCAGTCAGCACGCTGCAGTCCCAGAATTCTGAGCTGGACACTTCGGACAATGATGTGGTCAAGGCGCAGAAAATCGACGGCAAGGACACAGAAACCTGGATCAAGGACAAGACGCTGGAATATTGCCAGCAGTATGTGGCAGTAGAACAGAAGTACAGCGAGCTTTCTCTGGAACTTTCGGATGAGAGCAAGACAGAGATCGACAACACGCTGAACAACTTCTGGGACACCAACTCCAAGACCTTTGAGGCAAACGGAATTTCCAAGGAGTCTGTGAAGCTGGTGCTGGAAAACACCTACCACACCAACGACCTGTTCCTGTACTACTATGACATTGACGGCGAAGAGGGCGTTACCGAGGATGAGCTGAAGGAATACTACATCGACAACGATGCTCGTGTTCGTTATATCAAGATTGATCTGAAGGACGGCAACGGCGATCTGCTGAAGTCGGATGCCAAGGATGCAATGCTGGAGCAGGTAAATGGCTACCTGAAGCGTGTGGAAGCCAAAGAGGGCGACGAAGAGGCAATGCTGGATGAGATGGATGCCATCCAGACAGATTATAATGCCTATGTGACTTCCATTTCCGAGGAGGCTGCTGCGGAAACTGCTACTTCGGCAACCGATGAGAACGGCAACGAGATCGCAGCGACTACCACAACAACCGCTGCAACCACGACCACGGCAGAAACAACTACCACCGCAGTTACAGAGGAAGACAGTGCAGCTACAACAGAAACTGCCGGTGCAGATGAAGCTGCGGAAACTACAGCAGCAGAGGAGTCTGCTTCGGAGGAAATCGCTACAGAGGCAACCACTGGCGAATCCGATGGCAGCGGGGAAACTACCACTACCACATCGAAGTACGCCAATGAAACTATCATTGCCAAGGTGACCACAAACGAAAAGACCAAGGAAGAGGACATCACCTATACCCCGTCGAAGAAGGCGTATGACTATATCTTTAATGATGCCAAGCTGGGCGTGCCGGCTGTGGTAGAGGATGATGAGGCATGCTATCTGGTGCTGCGTTTGGATATCGAAGAGAGAATGACGGACGATGATCTCTGGTCGGATACGCAGAAGACCTCTGTAGTAACCAGAAAGTACAGTGATGCCTTTGAGGATATGCTGGATCAGTGGTGCGATGCACAGACGGTAGAGAAGAATGATCGTGCAATCAAGCGCTATGATGCATTTGATCTGGACTTTAGCTCGAAATAAGCGAGTCTATCATCCGTGAAATAAGAGAAAATGGAGCTGCCTGCGGCTGTATTAGCTGCGGGCAGCTCTTTTTTGATTGAAAATTGTATGAATTGCACAAAGAATTACTTCAAAAGTTTATGATCATCTTCTTGACAAAGGCAAATGGATGTGATATAATAATAAAGCTGTCGCACGAGAGCGAAAGTCAAGGAAACGAAAGGACAAAGAGAAGAAGCGAAAAAACGGAACGGGAGTTCGGAAGTTAAGCTTCTGAAAAGTGTTCAAGAAAAGTTCACTTGACAGAAAAGCGAAAGTGTGATAGAATGGAGAGGCTGACTGTTTTGGGCAGCTTGTTCAGGGAAAGGAAAAAGTGAACGGTTTGAACTTTGGTTCATAAATTGTTTACTTGACAAACTGGACAAGATGTGATAAAATAGAAAAGCTGGTCACAGCGAGAAGGAAAAGCTCGAGAAAGCAGGAAAGAACAACAGTTCACAAATTGTTTACTTGACAAAAACTTCTGAATGTGATATAATATAAAAGTTGCAGCGCGAAAGCCTGAAACGAGTATCTTGAAAATTGAACAATGCACTACAAGCGAAAAAGCCCTTGAAATTCCGAAGAGATTCGGAATCTTGAGAAGTCAGAAAAGACGAAAAAATCACAAAGGTAATTGCGAGCGAATCGTAATTGCTAGGATCGATATAAAGACGCGAAGCGTCTGTATATACAACTTTCATAAAGAGTTTGATCCTGGCTCAGGACGAACGCTGGCGGCACGCTTAACACATGCAAGTCGAACGGAGAACATTGAGCTTGCTTAATGTTCTTAGTGGCGGACGGGTGAGTAACACGTGAGTAACCTGCCTCTGAGAGTGGGATAGCTTCTGGAAACGGATGGTAATACCGCATAACATCATGGATTCGCATGTTTCTATGATCAAAGATTTATCGCTCAGAGATGGACTCGCGTCTGATTAGATAGTTGGTGAGGTAACGGCCCACCAAGTCGACGATCAGTAGCCGGACTGAGAGGTTGACCGGCCACATTGGGACTGAGACACGGCCCAGACTCCTACGGGAGGCAGCAGTGGGGAATATTGCACAATGGGGGAAAC
>ENA-UEPJ01001467-UEPJ01001467.1-human-gut-metagenome-genome-assembly--contig:-NODE-1467-length-28178-cov-12.150742_pt1 | contig 28178 bp, 25 predicted proteins | sample MGYA00242890_ERZ507896 | MGnify/ENA primary metagenome ERZ507896 (study PRJEB26167, sample SAMN06115508) | human gut metagenome | host: Homo sapiens | place: China:Qinghai | collected 2015-08-20... | reverse complement strand
GGAAGAATCAGCTTCTCTATGAAGGATGTAAAAGAGGATTAATTAATATACGTTAAAGTATAACAATAATATCCAAGTAAAGGGCTGCACGCAGGTGCAGTCCTTTTAATATATGAAATTATATTAATGAGGTTTGAGTTAGGACAAAACAGGTGCGTTTGTGTATGTGTTCACGTAGTGATTAATACTATGATATGAGGGTCAAAAGGTATTTTGACCCTTTAATCATACTATGAGCGAAGCTGTGTCATATTGTGAAAACGAATCATATACTAAATTAAAAAATAAAATAATAATGAAAAATGCGAAATATAGTATAAATGCAAATCTGGTATATAAAAATGGATATAGTGGTAAAAATGTCAATATAGCAGTGCTTGATACGGGTGTGTTTAAACACAAACAGCTTGATGGGTGCATAAAGCACTTTATGGATTTTGTGGGGGGAAAGGAGACATGTTATGACGATAACGGTCATGGTACGCATGTATGCGGGATATTGTCAGCGGCAGATATAGGCATGGCTCCGGGGGCAGGACTATATGTGTTTAAGGTGCTTGATTATCTTGGCATGGGGCAGACATCGGATTCAATTCGTGCACTTAAGTATATAAAAGAAAACTGCGTCAGACTTAATATAAAAATACTCAACTTCTCTGTAGGATATCTGCCATGTTCTGATACAGCAGAGCGTATTAAGATATTGAAGCTGATAGATGAATTGTGGGATATGGGAGTGGTAGTTGTTGCAGCAGCTGGCAACTACGGCCCGGCACCTTTTTCTGTAACTGTGCCGGGAATTTCAAGAAAAATAATAACAGTCGGAAGCTTTGATGATATAAGAAGTGGCAAAGGTCCGACCGACTGTTGTATTGTAAAGCCTGAGATTCTGGCTCCCGGGCATGATATCATAAGCCTTGGAACGAGAGATGGCACATATGTAAGAAAAACAGGTACTTCAATGGCTACACCGATTGTGTCAGGTGCCATAGCACTTCTATTGGAAAAAAATCCAAATATGAGACCGGAGGCGGTTAAGCTAGCCCTGTATAATACATGTGACAGGGCAAAAGATAGTCATAAAGGCTCGTGGGGGATTATAAATGTTGATAAATTGCTGGGAATATTATAATATGTATTAGAGATTTATTATAGAAAATATAGGAAATATTAGGTTGTATAATAGTAATTTCGTGGTAGGGCTTATATGAGAAAAATATTACAAAGACTGCTTTCAAAGCTTTTTATAGTTTCGACAATAATAATCATACAGATGATATGGTGGTTCTTTTTGTTTTATACGGCCTCTGTTGCCAGCAGGGTGTTTCAGGATCTGCTGTATGTGGCAGCCATATTGCTTTCGCTTTATATTGTCAACAGGCGGATGAAAATGTATATAAAAATGTCATGGATATTTTTGATACTGAGTGTTCCAATCGTGGGTATTCCATGCTATTTCTTTTTCGGCAGACCGGAGCTTACGTCAAAGACACAGAAAAGAATGGCAAGAATTGTGGAAGCATATGCGCCGCTTCGGCCTGAAAATGAGCTGCTAAATGAGACACTCAGACTGACAGATATGGATGCATACAGACAAAGCAGGCTTATCACTCAAAATCAGAAATATCCACTGTATGCGGAGGACTGCACAGAGTACTTTAAATCAGGTGAGGATGCTTTTGAGAGCATTTTAAAAGATTTAAGGTCAGCTGAAAAGTTTATCTTTATGGAGTATTTCATAATCGGCAGTGGCGTTATGCTTGATCAGATACTTGATATACTCAAAGAAAAGGTAAAGCATGGAGTTGTGGTGAGAATCATATATGATGATTTTGGCAGCATAAATGCCATTCCGCCACATTTTATAAAGAAGATGGAGAGCATCGGAATACAGACCAGACGATTCAATCCATATAAGCCCATGCTTTCGGTAATTATGAATGACAGGGATCATAGGAAGATACTGGTGATAGACGGACGTGTGGCGCATACCGGTGGTTACAATATAGCAGATGAGTATATCAACAAAAAAATCAGGTTTGGATACTGGAAGGATGCCGGTATCCGTGTAGAGGGAGAGTGTGTAAACAGTTTCACGACGATGTTCCTTGAGATGTGGAATTATATCAATAAGGACAATGCAGTACATGATGAATATCTGAATCCACACAATACCTTCAGTCAGTCAGAGGAATGTGGTTTTGTCCAGCCGTTTTGCGATTCTCCACTTGAGCATGATGATGTAGGAGAGAATCTTTATGTGAGCATCATCTCAAGAGCAAAAAAATATGTTTATATTTTTACACCATATCTGATACTTGGAACAGAGCTGTCGCATGCTATGATATCGGCAGCCAGATCAGGTGTTGATGTGCGTATTGTTGTACCTAAGATTCCCGATAAAAAGCTCATTTATCTGCAGACAAAAGCCAATTTCAGACCTCTTATCGAGGCGGGGATAAGGATATATCTATACACACCCGGCTTTATACATTCAAAGTGTATAGTGGCAGATGATGATACTGCGATAGTTGGCACATGCAATCTGGATTTCAGGAGCATGTACTGGAATTTTGAGGATTTTGTATACATGTACAGGACTCAGTGCATCAGAAAAATAAAAGAGGATGCGATAGAGACGTTTGCGGTCTCAGAGGAAGTGGATGAGGAAAGCACAAATGATATCTCGTTTGCAGGCAGGCTGTTGCAGAGTATTTTGCAGCTGTTTGCGCCGCTTCTGTAAATGCCTATAAATGTCTGCTAAAAATCTGTTGAATAATATTACAAGTTGTAATATAATATGCAAAGTGAATGCATAAAGTATCACATTGTAAAACTGAATATGTAGCATAAAGGTGTCGGAGCAGACAAGCATTTGCATATGATTTATGACAAGAGATGTGAAGCTGGCTCCGGTGAAAAGGGAAACAGGTGCAAATCCTGTACGAACTCGTCACCGTAATTAAGGAGTGACGGCCGAGAAGTCACTGGGCAACCGGGAAGACGGCCGAAGCGATGATATTTAAGCCGGGAGACCTGCCTTTGTGTTGTACGGAAACAATAGTGTTTCAAGCCACGAGTAACTGGCTGTACGTGATGAAATAATTATAATTACAGATAAGGCTATGATAGCCGTATAGTCTGAGTTAGAAGGATTTTGACATGTATAGCTCTTTGACGCAATAGTACAAAGAGCTTTTATTTTTGACGCTTTAAATGTTTTTGTATTACATATTTAAATCATGTGCAGCTTAACAGCTGCAGGGCTAATGAAAAGGAGAAAACATGAAAAAGAAATTAGTAGTAGTACTGATGGCAGCAGTTATGGCTATGACAGCAGTGACCGGCTGTGGCAGCAAGGCAGATGATGCAAAGAATGATACACAGGTATCTAAGGCTTCAGAGAGTGAGACAAGCGCAAAAGCAGATCAGGAGGCAGCAATGCATGTGGCAGATTTAATCGATGCAATCTACGTGCAGGAGAGAACAGATGATACAGATAAGCAGTGCAAGGAGGCTAAGGAGGCCTGGGACAAGCTCACAGACGCACAGAAGGAGCTTGTAGAGGGAGAAAATGCTGATCCTGACTATTTCGGCAGAGATACAGGTGATGCCTCAAAGGACGATCCCAGAAACCAGGATGATATCGGAGAGAATGAGATTCTTGTAGTAAGCTTTGGTACATCCTTCAACGACAGCCGTGTGGCTGATATCAAGGGCGTGGAGGATGCAATAGCAGCAGCAAATCCTGACTGGTCAGTCAGAAGAGCTTTCACTGCACAGATTATCATTAATCATGTACAGGCAAGAGATGACGAGAAGATTGACAATATGGAACAGGCACTTGAGCGTGCAGTCAAAAATGGTGTGAAGAATCTTGTAGTACAGCCTACACACCTGATGCATGGAGCAGAGTACGACGAGCTTTCAGAGGCAGTAGAGAAGTATAAGGACAAATTTGAGTCTGTAAAGATTGCAGAGCCACTCCTCGGTGAGGTTGGAAGTGATGCAACAGTTGTAAATGAGGATAAAAAGGCTGTTGCAGAAATTCTTACAAAAGAGGCAGTAGAGAAGGCAGGCTATGACAGCCTTGATGCTGCAAAAAAAGAGGGCACAGCATTTGTATTTATGGGACATGGAACAAGTCATACAGCAAAGATTTCATACAGCCAGATGCAGAGTCAGATGACAGCCTTGGGCTATGACAACGTATTTATTGGAACTGTAGAGGGTGAGCCGGAGGATACATCATGTGAGTCTGTCATTGAGAAGGTGTCAGCAGCTGGTTACAAGAACGTCATTCTTCGTCCGCTTATGGTTGTTGCAGGAGACCATGCCAACAATGATATGGCAGGAAGTGATGATGATTCATGGCTTTCACAGTTTAAGGCATCAGGAAAGTTCGATAAAATCGATACACAGATTAACGGACTTGGTGAGATTGAGGGTATCCAGAAGCTTTATGTTGAGCATACAGCGGCTGCTATGAGCAAGTAGCAGTTATTTAAATGTATAGTGGGGAAGCTATAAAATAACAGGAGCAGTATATCAGACATGAGAAAATTATTCAGAAACAAGTTTACTTATATCGTTGCAATGACACTGGTTTGTGCCATGAGCCTGGCAGCATGTGGTAATAAGAATGCAAAAGCTGAAACAGAAAGCAAAAAAGCAGTGCAGAATGCGACAGAGAGCACAAAAAAGGCTGAAAAAACAGAAAAGATAGCACTTTCAGATGGTACATATACAGCAGAGTTTACTACAGACAGCTCAATGTTTCATGTGAATGATGCATATGACAACAAAGGTACACTCACCGTGAAGGATGGCAAGGCAACAATACATGTTGCTCTTACATCCACACACATTGTAAATCTCTTTTTGGGAACAGCAAAGGATGCCTCAAAGGACAAGGCACATCTTTTAGAGCCGACTGTTGAGACTGTCGATTGTGGCGATGGCACAACTGAGGATGTCAATGCGTTTGATATACCGGTCCCTGTTTTGGATGAGGAATTCGACCTTGCACTTATCGGTACAAAGGGCAAATGGTATGACCACAAGGTAAAGGTCTCAAATGCCACACCTGCGGACGCAGATGCAAGCGTATCTGAGAGTGCAGGAAAAGAGCTTCCTGACGGAACATACAATATCAATCTTGATTTCGAGGGCGGAAGCGGTAAGGCGAGCATTGCATCACCGGCTGAGGTGACTATAAGCGGTGGAGCCGCTACTGCAACAGTGCAGTGGAGCAGTCCAAACTATGATTATATGATAGTTGACGGACAGAAATATATGCCTGTAAATACAGACGGCAATTCTGTATTTGAAATTCCGGTTAAGCTTGATACACCTATGCAGGTTATCGGAGATACAGTTGCTATGAGCAAGCCGCACGAGGTTGAGTACACACTTACCTTCCATTCAGATTCTGCTACAGAGGTGCTTGGTGAGGATGGAGAATAATTAAGCTATGCATGGAAGAAAAAAGATAATTATATATATATTGATATCAATTATAGGACTGTTCTGGCTGTCAGGCTGCGACAGTCCTTCTTCCGATTCAGGGAATACCGAATCGAAGGCTGAGGCAGAGGCACAAAACGGTCTTATATATAAGAGCAGTATGAAGCTTTTATATGCAAAGAATTTTTCTGTTGACTATTATGAGGGTGGATACAAGATACTTACTACCAAAGATGGCGCCAAAATACTTACCGTGCCAAAGGGAAGAAAGACTCCAAAGGATATTGACAAGGATATCATTGTATTGAATGAGCCTGTAAGTGATTTGTATCTGGTCGCATCAGGAGTGATGGATATGTTTGACAAGCTTGATGCAGTGGACACTATTAAATTTTCGGGGCTTGACAGTGATGGCTGGTACATTGACAGTGCAAGAAAGGCTCTTGAAAGTGGCAGAATGCTTTATGCCGGCAAATATTCAAAGCCCGATTATGAGCTTTTGGTGTCAGAAAATTGTTCTCTTGCCATAGAAAATACTATGATTACACATTCGCCGCAGGTAACGGAAAAGCTTAAAAGCTTTGATATCCCTTCAATAATCGAGTACTCAAGCTATGAGGAGGAGCCGCTCGGCAGAGTGGAGTGGGTGAAGTTTTTCGGAGCACTCACAGACCGGGATGAAAAGGCCGATGAGCTCTTTAATGAGCAGGTGGATATTGTAAATCGCATCGCAAAGACAGATGGTACCGATACCGCTGCAAATGCTGACAGCAGACCGACAGTTGCATTTTTTTATATCACATCCAATGGACAGGTTCAGGTGCGCAAAAGCACAGATTATGTGCCAAAGATGATTTCGCTTGCCGGCGGAAAATATATTTTTGATGCATCAAATGACGACGATACAGGCAGGTCAACCATGAATATGCAGCTAGAGGATTTCTACAATGGAGCAATAGATGCTGACTATCTGATATATAACAGTGCGATAGACGGCGGTGTGAAGAATCTGAATGAGCTTTTGGACAAGTGCCCGGTGCTTGCTGATTTTAGGGCAGTCAAAGACGGCAATGTATTTTGCACCACGAACGATATGTATCAGCAGTCTATGTCCATCGGATATATGATTGATGATATGCATTCGATGATTACAGGTGCACCCGACAGCGGCATGAAATATCTGTTTAAGCTCAACAGGAAAATCAATAGCACAAAAAGATAAAAAGCGGAGCTACAACATGGAAAAAAACAGAAAAATAAGGTGTTTTACAACATTTATTATTCTTATAATCTTAATTATTATATTGCTTATCATGAATGTGTGCATAGGAACTGTACACATATCGTTTAAGGCTGCATTTGCGACACTTTATGACCACTCAGACAGGGTAGGACGTATTGTGTGGGATATCCGCATGCCAAGAGCTATTGCAGCGATGATACTGGGCGGGGCGTTAGCGCTTGCAGGCTATCTTTTGCAGACTTTTTTTCATAATCCAATCGCGGGACCTTTTGTGCTCGGTATATCATCGGGAGCCAAGATGGTCGTGGCACTTGTTATGGTATTTTTACTTGGAAATGCCATACGTGTGAGCTCACTGGCCATGATTGCAGCAGCGTTTTTGGGAGCAATGCTTTCAATGGGCTTTGTGCTTATCATTTCAAGAAAGGTAAGCAGCATGTCAATGCTTGTGGTGAGCGGTGTCATGATTGGCTACATATGCTCTGCGGTGACTGAGTTTGTGGTGACATTTGCAGATGATTCTGACATAGTAAACCTGCATAACTGGTCAAGGGGAAGCTTTTCGGGCATGACCTGGGACAGTGTCGGTGTGATGAGCATTGTGGTGGGAATCACATTTATATTTGTTTTTCTCATGTCAAAGCCTCTTATGGCATATCAGCTCGGAGAGTCATATGCCGTAAATCTGGGTGTAAACATAAAGCGCATCCGCTTGCTTCTGGTATTGCTTTCAAGCCTGCTTTCCGCATGTATAGTGGCGTTTGCGGGACCTATATCGTTTGTCGGAATAGCCGTGCCACACATAGTAAAAAGCATGCTAAAGAGCACAAAGCCCATATATATGATACCGGCCTGCTTCCTTGGTGGAGCGGTGTTCTGCCTGTTTTGTGATTTGCTTGCAAGGATGATGTTTGCGCCTACGGAGCTTAGTATCAGCACGGTTACGGCAGTATTTGGGGCACCGGTAGTGCTGTTTATCATGATAAGACGCAGCAAGGAGAAAAATGTCTGATGGAATATTATTTTACTGCTCAAAAGCTGGCCGTTGGATATGATAACAGGCCGCTTATTGAAAATATTGATTTTTCCCTGAAAAGGGGAGAGATTCTCACATTAATCGGGCCAAACGGTGCCGGTAAATCGACTATTTTAAAAAGTATTGCAAGACAGCTTTCGCTTGTGAGCGGCACGATATATCTTGATAAAAGTGATGTAGTGACGATGAATGGCAATGAATTTGCAAAGAAAATGGCTGTTGTGCTCACCGATAAGCTAAAGACGGAGCTTATGACCTGCTATGATGTGGTTGCGACCGGCAGATATCCATACACAGGCCGGTTCGGAGTACTTTCGGATGAGGACAAAAAGGCTGTGGATGAGGCGATGGAGCTGGTCAATGTATCACAGATAAAAGATAAGGATTTTACAAAGATAAGCGATGGACAAAGACAGCGGGTTATGCTGTCACGGGCTATATGCCAGCAGCCGGAGATTATAGTGTTAGACGAGCCTACCTCGTATCTTGATATAAAGTACAAGCTTGAGTTTTTATCAATACTCCAAAGGCTTAAAAGACAGAAAAATCTTACGGTTATCATGTCGCTCCATGAGCTTGATATGGCAAAGCGTGTGTCAGACCATATTTTGTGTATAGATGGCAGATATGTGGACAGATACGGAACTCCCGAGGACGTATTTACTGACCAATATGTTTCAAGGCTTTTTGGAATTACGGCAGGAAGCTTTGATGAAACAGGAGAGGATTTAGAGCTGGAAAAACCGGATGGAAGGGCGAGGGTATTTGTCATAGCAGGAGGGGGCTTGGGCAGAAAAAGCTTTAGGAGCTTACAGCGAAAGGGTATCCCGTTTGCGACAGGAATCATCTATGAAAATGATCTGGATTATCCTGCGGCAAAGGCGCTTTCTGCAGAGATTGTCAGCGCAAGAAGCTTTGAGCCTGTAGACGATGCCCTTATTGAAAAGGCAAAGGAGCTTATTGATGCATGCGAGGGCGTTATATGTAACAGAACAGAGTTTGGCACATATGAGCAGTTTAACAGCAGACTTTATGAGTATGCAGTCTCTACAGGAAAAATTATAAAAATTCCTTTTCTTGAGGAACAGTTGGCACAGCTTTAAGGAAGTTACTGTTCACACTACAGTTTAATATTCATGATAAAGCAACAGACTACCACATAAATTCAGACAGCAGGTATAGATATGGCAAAGGTAATTATGGTACAGGGTACAATGTCCAATTCAGGCAAGAGCTTTCTTGTCGCGGGCTTGTGCTGTATTTTCAGACAGGACGGATACAGGGTGGCACCGTTCAAATCACAGAACATGGCGCTCAACTCTTATATAACAGACGAAGGACTTGAGATGGGACGGGCACAGGTGATGCAGGCTGAGGCAGCAGGCATTAAGCCTATGGTGTGCATGAATCCTATTCTTTTAAAGCCTACAAATAATACAGGCTCACAAGTGATTGTAAACGGAAGGGTGCTTAAGAACATGCCGGCGAGAGAGTATTTTGCATACAAGAAAACTCTCATACCGGATATAAAAAAGGCGTTTAAAAAGCTTGAGGAGTATGCTGATATCATAGTGATTGAGGGTGCGGGAAGCCCGGCGGAGATTAATCTGAAGGAAAATGATATTGTAAACATGGGGCTTGCGCATATGGTTGATGCACCGGTACTGCTCGTGGGTGATATCGACAGAGGCGGCGTTTTTGCACAGCTGCTTGGCACACTTATGCTTTTAACCGATGAGGAAAAGAATCGTGTCTGCGGGCTTATTATCAATAAATTTCGTGGAGACAAGACGATCCTTGACCCGGGGATACAGATGCTTGAGGAGAGAGGCGGGGTGCCTGTTACCGGAGTGGTGCCATATATGGATGTACAGCTTGAGGATGAGGACAGCCTGACAGAGCGTTTTGACAAAAAGACAGATGGACTTATTGATATAGCGGTCATCAGATACCCGAGAATATCAAATTTCACGGATTTCAATGTCTTTGAGCAGATGTCCGAGGTGACAGTGCGGTATGTGTCAACAGTAAATGAGCTGCGTCATCCGGATATAGTATTTCTGCCGGGAAGCAAGAATACGATGGGAGATCTTTTGTGGATGAGACAAAACGGACTCGAGGCCGCTGTAAAAAAGCTCTCCTGTGAGATACCTGTTTTTGGAATATGCGGAGGCTATCAGATGCTTGGGGCTTCAATAGGCGACCCCGATGGTGTTGAGGAGGGGGGATATATGCGTGGCATGGAGCTTCTTCCTATAGATACCGTTCTAAAAGACAGCAAGACACGGCTTCAGACAAGCGGTGAAATAGCACATGTAGATGGTGTATTGAGCAGGCTTTCAGGCTGTCACTTTCTGGGCTATGAGATACATATGGGGAAGAGCGCATATAGCACAGCTTCAGATGAGCAGGGGGCTTGTGCTGACAGGAAAAATGAGTTAAATAATGTCATATCTGATGGCAGGAATGTATATGGCTCGTATATCCACGGCATTTTTGATACTGCAGAGGCCACCAGAGTGATAGTGGATTATATTGCCGATAAAAAGGGCATTGATGTGAATGACAGCGCTATTGTAAGCTATAAGAGCTTCAAGGAAAAACAGTATGACAGGCTTGCGGATACACTGAGAGAGTATCTGGATATGGATGCAGTGTACGGCATGCTTCGTGAGGCAAAATATGATTGAAAACAATATTATTTCTGACCATTTTACAGTTGAAGAATTAAAAAAATTAAAAATAACGCCACCTGATGCAAAAATGTACAAAAAAATCCGTTCAAACTGGGATTCTGTGGCAAAGCCGCTCGACGGCATGGGTGATTTTGAGTTTTTAACGGCTAAGATCGGCGCTGTTTTGGGAGATGAAAATATAGATATCTCAAAAAAGGCGGTCATAATGATGTGTGCGGATAATGGTGTGGTTGCTGAGGGCATCAGCCAGTCCGGACAGGATGTGACACTTGCAGTTGCAAAATCCATGGCAAGGAAGGCTTCATCTGTCGGACGCATGGCAATGACTGCAGGGGCTGATACAATTCCTGTGGATATAGGAATAAACAGTGACGAGAGTGTTAAAGGGCTGCTTCAAAGAAAGGTGCGCATGGGCACGAGAAACTTTGCAAAAGAGCCTGCCATGACAAAGGCTGAGACACTTGAAGCGATTGCAGCAGGTATAGAAATAGTGCGTGGGTGTAAGGCAGACGGCTGCAGAATTATTGCAACCGGTGAGATGGGTATAGGAAACACCACCACCAGCGCGGCAATGGCAGCCGCCATGCTAAGGTGCGATGTGGCCACAGTGACAGGAAGAGGAGCAGGCCTAAACGACAGTGGGCTTGAGAAAAAAATCCGTGTAATTGGGAGCGCAATAGAAAAGTATGATTTATATAATAAGGACACCTTTGAGATACTTATGACAGTCGGAGGACTCGATATTGCAGGACTTGTCGGAGTGTGTATAGGTGGTGCATTATACCATATTCCTGTTGTGCTCGACGGAGTGATAAGCATGGTTTCAGCGTTGGCAGCAGGAAGGCTTCTTTCCGGAGTTACTGATTTTATCATTCCATCACATGAGGGCAGGGAGCCTGCCGTGGCGCTTTTGTGTGAGGCACTTTCCGTAAAGCCGGTCATAAGAGCATCCCTTGCGCTTGGAGAGGGAACAGGTGCCGTGATGATGTTTGCGCTTTTGGATATGGCACTTAGCGTATACAAAGGACGGACAACCTTCGACGATATCTCGGTATCACAGTATGAGAGGTACGTATAGATGATTACACTTATAACAGGCGGCAGCGGCAGCGGCAAATCAGCATATGCAGAAAAGTATATTTGTCACGCGTCAAGTGAAAAGGGATACAAAGAAAAATATTACATTGCTACCATGCAGGTATTTGATGATGAGGGACAGCGGAAGATAGACAGGCACAGAAGACTTCGTGCCGGAAAAGGCTTTATTACCATAGAACAGCCTCGTGATATCCAAAATGCGGTTTCTAAGCTGCAATCAGAAAGCAGTTTAAAAACCGGGCGGTCAGCACTGCTTGAGTGTATGTCAAACCTTGTGGCAAATGAGATGTTTCCACCTGTAGATGTTTCCGGTATACAGGTTGCCGAAGCTGAAAAAGAGGCTTTGGATGATACTGAAAATATGAAAGATTATGAGAATACCCAAATACGCCGTGTGAGTAAAAAGGTGTTAAAAGAAGTCAGCATTTTAAGTGAAAATGTTGCAGAGCTTGTAGTTGTGACAAACAATGTATTTGAAGACGGAGTCAGCTATGATGAATCAACGATGAATTACATAAAGGCTATGGGAATTGTAAACAGAGGGCTTGCTGCGATGGCAGAGCGTGTCGTTGAGGTAGTTGCAGGCATTCCGGTGACGGTAAAGTGAAGCAGTGCGGAGGTAATGTGTATTATGAAGCTAATAAGGTCGTGCATAGTATCTTTTTCCATGTATTCAAAGATACCAATGCCACAATTTAAATGGAATGATGATGACATGAGGTACATGCTGGTATTCTTTCCGTGGATAGGAGCTGTAATCGGACTGCTTCTTATGCTGTGGAGATATATATACTCTCATTTTGGAGTGGCAGATATCTGTTATGTATGCGTAGGTGCACTGATTCCGATAGCAGTTACGGGAGGCTTTCACATAGATGGTTTTATGGATACAATGGATGCATTTCATTCATACAAACCTCGGGAGGAAAAGCTTACAATACTTAAGGATTCACATATAGGAGCGTTTGCCGTTATAATGCTTGCAGCATACGGATTATTATTCATGGGAGCGTTTTCTCAGATAATGAATGATAAGGCATTTATTGTTTTTTGTGCAGGCTTTTTCATCGCAAGATGCTTAAGCGGAATAGCTGTTGTGTCATTTAAATCGGCAAAAAGCGAAGGACTGTTATTTATGTTTGCGGACACTGCACACAGAACAATCGTGAGGGCAGCACTATACATCCAGCTTGCACTGTGTATGGCTGTTTTACTCATTGTGTCACTGCCTTATGCGGTGGCTATGATCATTGCGGCAGCACTTAGCTTTTGGTATTATTATGTGAAAACAAAAAAGGAGCTTGGCGGCATCACAGGCGATACGGCAGGGTATTTTGTGTGTATATGTGAGTGCGCCATGGCAGTGGCACTGGGTGGTGTCTCTTTTATTATTTAGTATATTTGTTTTGAATATAGGAATGGTACGGATAAGAATTTTGATAAAAGTTGTACTATGAATTTTAAACTTTGGAATTGGAGAAAATATGAAGCTTGTGATAGGCGGAGTGGCACAGGGAAAGCTTGATTATGTGCTCGAAAATATGATAGAAAAAACAGAAAAATATGATGTGTATGACTGCTTTTTCCTAAAAGATAATGCTTGTGATGATAAGGCATCATACATGGACTGGCCATGGGAGTTTGCCATTGATGATGAGCGTGTATTCATAATAGATAAATTTCATTATTTTATCAGGGCTGTGCTTGAGAAAAATCTTTCACTGCAGGAATATATTTTGAAATTTATGCAATTTGCAGAGAAAAATAAGGATACAATAGTCATTGCTGATGAGATTGGAAACGGCATAGTGCCTCTTGATGCGTTTGAGAGAGAGTACAGGGAGCAGACAGGCAGAGCAGAGATACTGCTTGCAAAAAAAGCAGACGAGGTAGTTCGCGTAATATGTGGAATCGGTCAGAAAATAAAATAAACTGTATATTTATAAGACACGGCTGCACTGTCTCAAACAGAGAGCACAGATATCTGGGAAGGACAGATGAGCCACTCGATGAAGCCGGAGTTTTTGAGCTTAAAAATGCGCTAAATAATGGTGTATACAAGGCTTTGGAGGAAAATAGCTTAAAGGAGCAGATAATTATTACCAGTCCAATGAGGCGCTGTAAACAGACGGCAGAGATTATTTTGCCGGTTTCACAGCACCATAAAATTCATACCGTAAAAGAGTTTGCTGAGATGGATTTCGGTGAATGGGAGCTAAAAAGCTATAAGGAACTTAGCACAGATATCCGTTTCAGGGACTCATATCAGGCATGGATTGACAGTGGTGGTACACTTGCTTTTCCCAATGGGGAGAGCAGAAAAGAGTTTTGCAAAAGAAGTATATATGGCTTTGAGAGGGCACTCACACAGGCATTAGAGCTTAAGAGGGCTATGCCTGATAAAGAGATACAAATAGTATTTTTTGTGCATGGAGGGACTATCATGGCGATAATGAGCCGTTACTGTGATATGGATTACTATGATTACCAGGTGAAAAACGGCTGTGGCTACTCGTGTGAAGTGGCAGCTGGGGGCGATGAGATCGTGTTTAATGAAATACAGCCCATAGCGCTATGATTTATACATTTTTTATGGGTTTATTAAGAAGGATTAATATATGTGTTATCATATTTTTGCATTTATAGCAGGCTTTCTGCTTGATTTATTAATAGGAGATCCGCATTTTATACCGCATCCGGTCAGGCTTATCGGCTCACTCATTTCTTTTCTCGATAAGAGGCTTAATTGTGATGTCAGAAATAATCGCTCCGGGGAAAAAACTGCGGTTGATGCAAATATAGAAAAAATAAAGTTATCAAAATATAAAAGAGGCATGCTTCTTGCTTTTACAGTAATTATTGTCGTATTTGCCGTATCAGCGTTGATCCTGGCGACAGCATACAGCATAAATCTATATGCCGGGATAATAGTAGAGGTTGTCATGACCTGGCAGATTCTTGCCACAAAGTGTCTTCGTGTGGAGAGCATGAGGGTGTATGATGCGCTAAGGACAGACGGAGTCGATGCAGGAAGAAAGGCTGTTTCCATGATTGTTGGCAGAGATACATCTGTGCTTGATGAGGCAGGTGTCACAAGGGCGGCAGTTGAGACGATAGCTGAAAATACATCTGACGGAGTGATCGCACCTATGCTTTACACGGCAATCGGCGGGCCGGTGCTTGGCTTTGTATACAAGGCTGTGAATACGATGGATTCGATGATTGGATACAAAAATGATAAATATATGTATTTTGGCAGATTTGCGGCAAGGCTTGATGATGTGGTCAATTTCATACCGGCAAGAATCAGTGCATATCTGATGATTGTGGCAGCATTTATTGGTGGCAGGCAGTTTGATGGGCAAAATGCATATCGCATTTTTAAAAGAGATCGTTTCAATCACGCAAGCCCAAACTCAGCCCAGACAGAGTCCGTGTGTGCAGGGGCTTTAAGGGTGCGGCTGGCAGGTGATGCAGTATATTTTGGAAAGCTTGTGAAAAAAAAATATATAGGCGACAGGCTGCGTGAGATAGAGTACGAGGATATAAAGCGTGCAAACAGGCTGATGTATATTACTGCGTTTTTGTGTGAGCTTTTATCTGTGGCGGTTATGAGTCTTGTTTTAATATTGCTTTGAATATGGAAGAATTGATGTAAGAATAGATGGAGGACTTGAATGAAAAGCATCCATGGCGGTGACATATACAACAATAAAGTAAATATGGATTTTTCGGTAAATATCAATCCGCTTGGCATACCGCATTCTGTTAAAGAGGCTATGAGTGATGCACTTTCGTATGCAGACAGATATCCCGACATGGCATGCAGCAGCCTTAAAAAAGCGATATCAGAGTATTTCACACAGCAAGGCTGCAGCATACAAAGCGAGGATGTAATTCCCGGAAACGGAGCCTCAGAGCTTTTTATGGCGATAGCTCATGCCATAAAGCCCAAAAAAGCAGTGCTTTTAGCTCCGGGATTTTTCGGCTATGAGCACGTACTTGGGGCAGTAGGCTGTAATATCAGATATTGTCTGCTTGATGAGCAGAGTGATTTTTCTCCTGCTGCACGGTTAGATGCTTTAATGGATATGCTTACAGAAGATACAGATATATTTTTTATTGCAAATCCAAACAATCCGACAGGGTATCTTTCGGACAGCATTTTCATGAAGCAAATAATAGGGCATTGCAAAGAAAAGCATATTTATGTGGTTGCAGATGAATGCTTCATGGGCTTTTGTGAAAAAAATCATTCTGTTTTGTCACTGTTATGTGACTATGACAATCTGATTGTTGTAAGAGCCTTTACCAAGCTTTTTGCTATTCCGGGAGTAAGGCTTGGATATATGCTCAGTAAAAATGAGGCAGTAAGACAAAAGGTTCAAAGGAATCTGCCGGAGTGGAACGTGTCTGTCCTGGCACAGATGGCAGGAGAGGCATGCATTATGGAATCAGAGTATATTAAAGAAACGGCATCGTATGTGAGCAGACAAAGAAGGCTGCTGTCAGATGGACTAAAAAAGCTTGGTTTTAAGGTATATAAAAGTGATGCTGATTTCATACTGTTTCACAGCAAGCTTCCATTATATGATATACTGCTTAATAAGGGAATACTGATACGGGACTGCTCCAACTATGTGGGGCTTTCGGAAGGGTATTTTCGTGTGGCAGTAAAGACTTATGATGAAAATGTAAGATTATTGAAAGTGATAGGTGAGTGTATTGAAAAAAATTAAACAGTTAGAGCCGATGGAGATTGAAAAGAGGAGCTTTGAGATAATTTCACATGAGCTGTCTGAAATGCAGATTACGCTGCCTGCTGATCAGGAGATGATAACAAAAAGAGTCATACACACGAGTGCTGATTTTGATTATATACAGACGCTTAAATACTCTAAGGACGCCGTTGCTATTGCAAAAAGGCTGATATCAGAGGGCGCTGATATAGTGACCGATACCAACATGGCTCTTTCAGGCATAAATAAAAAATATCTGGCAAAATTCGGCGGACAGGCGCACTGCTTTATGGCTGATGATGAGGTCGCTCTTATTGCAAAGGAGAAAAAGACAACGCGCGCGGCAGTAAGCATGGAGTTTGCATCAAGGATAGAAAAGCCTGTAATTTTTGCGATAGGAAATGCACCGACAGCGCTTATAGAGCTGTACGATATGATAGAAAAAGGAATATATAAGCCTGCATTTGTAATCGGTGTGCCGGTGGGCTTTGTCAATGTCGAGGCAGCCAAGGAGCTAATTATGGAGACAGGCGTGCCGTATATCGTCAATGTCGGACGAAAGGGTGGCAGCAATATTGCGGCTGCCATATGCAATGCGCTGATTTACAGTCTGGTTGATAGAGGCTGATGCATGAGGAAATTTAGTGATTATGAGATACGGATTTACCACAGGAAGCTGTGCTGCGGCGGCATCAAAGGCGGCGGCATATATGCTTTTAACCGGAAAGGCTAAAAACAAAATAACGATTCAGACACCTAAGGGAATAGCTTACACGGCTGATATCACCGACATAAAAAGAAGTGAAAATGAGGTAAGCTGTGCCGTGATAAAGGACGGAGGGGATGACCCGGATGTGACCACCGGAGCCTATATATATGCTTCTGTACGGATTTTGCATTCCGATGCATCTGCTTTGTGCAAAAAAAAGCAGGATTTGGTTATCATAAATATAGACGGTGGTGACGGAGTGGGAAGAGTCACCAAACCCGGATTAGACCAGCCTGTCGGAAACGCGGCTATCAATCATGTGCCGCGTGAGATGATAGAAAAAGAGGTAAGGGAGGTCTGTGAGCTTTTGGATTTTAAGGGGACACTTGACATCACAATCTCGGTTCCAAAGGGAAAGGAGCTTGCAGAAAGGACATTTAATCCAAGGCTTGGGATAGTTGGTGGTATATCAATTCTCGGCACAAGCGGTATTGTTGAGCCCATGAGCTCACAGGCTCTTATTGATACGATAAGGGTGGAGCTTAGGCAGAGATATTCGTTCGGGTATGATTATGTGGCGGTTGCTCCGGGAAATTACGGTCTTGACTTTATGAAGGAAAGCTATGGCTATGATCTGGACAGGAGTGTCAAATGCTCCAACTTTATCGGTGAAACAATTGATATGGCAGCAGATATGGGCTTTAAGAGGATGCTTTTGACAGGGCATATAGGAAAGCTCATAAAGGTAGCAGGAGGCATCATGAACACTCATTCGAGGGAGGCAGACTGCAGGATAGAGCTTTTGACGGCATTTGCGTTTAAGTGTGGTGTAGCGCCCGAATACATAAAGCGCATTATGGACAGCCTTACGACAGAGGAGGCCCTGGCGGCACTTAAGGAAAGCGGCAGGCTGTATGAGGTGATGGATTATGCGATGGAGCGCATATGCTTTTATCTGGATAAGAGGGCAAAGGGCAGACTTGAGATAGACTGTATCATGTATTCAAACGAATTTGGTGAGCTTGCAAAAAGCAGAAAGGCAGAAAAATGGTTTACTTTGTTGGCGCAGGAACAGGCGCAGCAGATTTAATAACAGTACGCGGAATGCGTCTTTTACAAAAGGCAGATGTGATAATTTATGCAGGCTCGCTTGTTAATCCAGAGCTTTTGGACTATGCAAGGAAGAGCTGTGAAATATATAACAGTGCGAAAATGACACTGGATGAGGTCATCGCAGTCATGAAAGCTGCTGAGGCAGACGGAAAAATTACTGTGCGCCTGCACACGGGAGAGCCAAGCATATACGGGGCAGTGCGCGAGCAGATGGATGAGCTTGATACCCTTTTAATACCATATGAGAGCTGTCCGGGCGTGAGCGCGTGCTTTGGTGCTGCTGCATCGCTCAATATCGAGTACACGCTTCCGGGTATTTCGCAGTCACTCATCATTACACGCATGGAGGGACGCACAAAGGTGCCACCAAAAGAGAGCATAGAAAGCTTTGCCTCACACCACGCTTCCATGGCGATTTACTTAAGCACGGGGCTTTTAGATAAGCTTACAGAAAGCCTGATTGAGGGAGGCTATGAGTCTGACACACCTGCTGCAATTGTATACAAGGCAACCTGGCCACAGGAGGAGGCATACGTGTGCACTGTTGCAACTTTAGAGCAGACCGCTATAGAGCACAATATCACAAAGACAGCGATAGTACTTGTTGGGGATGTCATAGCTCACCGGCATTACGAGAAATCAAGACTTTACGCACCGGATTTTTCGACAGAGTATCGCAAGGCTTCTGTAGAGTCAAATGATAACGATTGAAAAAAGGCGTGAATATATAAATATGGGAAATATATGGGAATTGAAAATATGAAAATTTGCATTGTAAGCTTCACAAAAAAGGGCTATGGGCTGTCATGTGACATAGCTCATAAGCTAAAAAAAAGTGCATATGAGGTGGAGATTTTTACCAAGTGCTCGAGATTATCGGATGAGAATATTAAAAATCCCACCGATGAAAATTTTAGAAATACCCTCTACATATCACAAAATATATCAGACTGGACAGCCGCACAGATGAGTGAAAAAAAGGCAATGATTTTTATCGGGGCATGTGGTATTGCAGTGAGGGCTGTAGCTTCTTCTGTAAATAACAAGCTTAAAGACAGTCCTGTTATTGTGATAGATGAGCTTGGGCAGTTTGTTATTCCGATTCTTTCAGGGCATGTGGGAGGTGCCAATGAGCTTGCGGTATTATTAGCAGCACTGATGAATGCAACACCTGTTATAACAACCGCTACTGATATCAATAATAAATTTGCAGTTGATGTTTTTGCAAAGAAATGCAGGCTTGCAATAGTCAATAAAGATGGCATTGCCAGAGTGTCATCAAAGGTATTGGCGGGGGAAGTAGTTACGATGTCGGTCGACTGGGAGCACATCCCGGCTAAGCACAGAAGCCTTATAAAGGCATTTTTAGATGAAGCTGATATGAGTGCTGATGCAATAAGAACAGTGGATTTCCCACCTGTTTACGGAGCTGATATTGTAGTATCATGCGAAAAAGCAAAGGACCCTAAAAATGGCAGTATTTATTTAAAACCCACACAATTTGTACTTGGTATTGGGTGCAGAAGGGATACGGCGTTTGAAAATATTGACAGGGCAATCAGACAAAGTCTTTTAAAGCTGCAAATAGATATTTCGGATATAGACATGATTGCATCAATAGATGTGAAAAAAGATGAACCGGGAATAAAGAAATTTTGCGATAGAAACAGGATAGAATTTGTCACTTATACCGCGGATGAGCTTATGGCGGTGCAGGGAGAATTCAGTGCCTCGCAGTTTGTCAGGGAGCATGTTGGAGTGGACAACGTGTGCGAGCGTGCAGCAGTGCTTGCAGGCAGCAGGGAATGTAATGAAGCAGGAGAACTTGTTTATAAAAAACATAAATATGACAGTGTAACGGTTGCGGTGGCAAGGTTATATAAAATTAGTAGAGATGGAGATTAACATGAATAAAATTTACATAGTAGGTATGGGGCCGGGCTTTGAAAGCATGATGACAAAGCAGGCCGTTGACGCATTACAAGAGAGTGATGTCATAGTGGGATACACAGTATATATAAAGCTGCTCGGAGAAAAATTCCAGACAAAAGAGCTTTTGACCACTCCGATGCGTCAGGAAAAACAAAGATGCCATCTGTGTTTTAAAAAGGCACTTGAGGGCAAAACAGTCTCTCTTGTATGTAGTGGCGATGCCGGAATATATGGACTGGCCTCTCTTATGTATGAGATTGGGCAGGAATATGATAACGTAGAGCTTTCGGTAATACCCGGCATTACAGCGGCAAACAGTGGTGCGGCAGTGCTTGGAGCACCATTAAACCATGATTTTTGTACCATTAGCTTAAGTGACCTGCTCACGCCGTGGGAAAAGATTGAAAAGCGTCTTGTGGCTGCTGCAGAGGGTGATTTTGTCATAGCACTGTACAATCCGTCAAGTCACAAGAGAAAGGACTATCTTATGAGAGCCTGTGATATTCTGCTTCGTGCGATAGAGCCGGATAGAGCCTGCGGCTATGTCGAAAATATCGGACGTGAGGGAACAAGCTATACGGTCTGTACTCTCGGTGAACTCCGCAGTGCACAGGTCAACATGTTTACGACAGTATTTATCGGCAATGAGGGTACACAAATAATTGACGGAAAGCTTGTCACAAGGAGAGGATATCAGATTGAGTAAAATACTGATTTTTGCAGGAACAACAGAGGGACGTAAGCTATCAGAGCATCTGTGTGAAAGAGGCATAGAGCATACGGTTTGCGTGGCAACAGAATACGGTGAAATCGTGCTGCAGGAAAATCCGTTCGCGCATGTTCATATGGGGCGTATGGACAGCGAAGGCATGAGAAGCTTCTTTGCGGAACAAAAATGTAAGCTCATAGTGGATGCAACCCATCCGTATGCAGCCATTGTTACCGAAAATATAAAGCAGGCAGTTTATGCTTTTAATGAGGCATGTGTTGTTACAGACAATCAGGCGGATAGCAGCATATCAGAAAATATCGAATATGTGCGTCTTAAAAGAGATACGGATATATCAGCAGATTATGATAATATCCGCTATTTTGAGGACAATGAAGCATGTGCAAAGGCACTTAACAATACAGACGGAAATATACTGCTCACAACAGGAAGCAAGGAGCTGTCAGTGTATTGTAAAACCTCAGACGTCAGGGAAAGATTGTATGTACGCGTGCTTCCGGGGCTTGAGAGTATAAGCTTGTGCATGCAAAATGATATTACAGGAAAGCACATTCTGGCATTGCAGGGACCGTTTAGCACACAGCTTAATGAGGCGCTTATTGACCAGTATGACATCAGATGTCTGGTCACCAAAAAAAGCGGTGCGGCCGGGGGCTTTATTGAGAAAATAACTGCCGCAAAAAATAAAAATATTCCGGTCTATATTGTGGGACAAAGCGTGCAGGATGATGGAATGTCATTTGAAGCTGTTTGTGAATATATTGACGGTAAATATAACAAGCTTCATATCATGCTTGCCGGCATTGGAATGGGAAATGATGCTTGCATGACAAAAGCTGTTTCAGATGCAATAGAAAGCGCTGATATTATACTTGGCGCAAGCCGCATGATAGAAAAATACAGTGCGAAGATAGACAAAAAGCCGTATTATCTTGCAGAACAGATTATTCCTTATCTATACGAAATTTGTGCAGATACTGAAAAAATCAGTAATATTCTTATATTATTCTCGGGAGATACAGGCTTTTACAGTGGAAGCAGAAAGCTGTATCTGGCGATAAAAAATGAAATATCTGAAGGAAAATTAAATGCGGATGTGTCAATCCTTCCTGGAATTTCATCTGTGTCATATATGGCGGCAGCAGTCGGTGAAACCTACAACGATGCGTATATATGCAGCATCCACGGAGTAAAGCTGTCTAATATCACATCACGGATCAGCCATCATGCAAAAACGTTTATGCTGATGTCAGGTGTCAGGGACGTTAATATGCTTGGACACCTATTAAGCAGTGACGAAAGGTATGGTTTACAAAAATGCTCGGTAACTGTGGGATACCAGCTATCATATCCGGATGAAAAAATATCAGTTCTTTCGCCACAGGAGTGCACAAAGCTTAAAAGGGAGGGACTGTATATCTGCATGATAAAAAATCCCAATCCGGTTGCAAAAAATGTTACACCGCAGCTAAGTGATGCAGCATTTATCCGTGAAAAGGTTCCGATGACCAAAGAGGAAATAAGGCATGTAAGCATCTGCAAGCTTCATTTGAAATCGGATTCAGTGCTTTATGATGTGGGAAGCGGAACCGGCTCCATAGCGGTAGAGGCCGCATCACTTTCCGATGATATGGAGGTCTATGCCATCGAGCAGAAGGAAAATGCCGTGCAGCTTATCACACAAAATAAAGAAAAGCATGGACTTGAAAATATCCATGTTATAAATGCAAAGGCTCCTGACGGGATGGACAATCTTCCGGTGCCGACACACGCATTTATCGGAGGCAGCAGTGGCAATCTAAAGGAGATAATAGAGGCTCTTAAAGCAAAAAATCCACATATCCGTATAGTGATAAATGCAATTTCCATGGAAACAATTTGTGAGATAAAGGAAATATTGGCGGCATATGATGTGAAAAATGAGGATATCGTGCAGCTGCAGGTCAGCCGCTCAAAGCAGATAGGGCATTATCATCTGATGCAGGCGGAAAATCCGGTGTGGATATGTTCATTTGAATTTTAACCTGGGCTTTTATGCTGCACAACATCTATAATAAACCACCGAAGGCTGATATTTTTAATGTATATGATTAAATAAAGGATAAACACATGAAAATAAATCGTTTTATGATAGCCGCGCCAAAAAGCGGCAGTGGAAAAACAATGATAACCTGCGCTTTACTGCAGCTATTAAAGGATAACGGAAAAAACGTATCATCATATAAGTGCGGACCTGATTATATTGACCCAATGTTTCACAAAAAGGTGCTTGGCGTACCATCCAAAAACCTCGATACGTTTTTTACGGACGAAAAGACAACAGTGCAGCTTTTCTTAGATGAAAGAGCCGATGGTGATTTTGCAGTGCTTGAGGGCGTGATGGGATTATATGACGGGCTTGGCGGAATATATGAGCAGGGTTCGTCATACCATCTGGCAAAGGTGACGCAGACTCCGATAATACTCGTGGTGGACGCAAAGGGCATGGGAAAGTCGGTGCTTGCTCTTATAGCCGGTTTTTTGCAGTATGACACGCACCACTTGATTAAGGGGGTTCTGCTCAATCGGATGTCGAAGGGCTATTATGACATCATAAAGCCTCTGATAGAGAAAGAGCTTTCCGTAAAAGTAGTTGGGTATTTTCCGGAACAGAAGGATATCGGGCTTTCAAGCAGACATCTGGGGCTTGTTATGCCGGCTGAGATTTCAGATATAAAAAAACAGCTTAATGAAACTGCCGACAGACTAAAAAAGACTATAGATATGGATTTGCTTAAGGATATAGCTGCAGAGGCGGATGAAATCGGTGACAGCGAAAATGCAGATGTATATAATGAAAAAAATATAGGTAATTTTGATCAAAATGAATTTTCACAAAATAAAGCAATAAATATCGTAAACATAGCTGTTGCTATGGACGAAGCATTTTGTTTTTATTATGAAGATAATTTGAGGCTTCTTAAAAAATGCGGTGCAAAATTACAGTATTTTTCATCGCTTCACGATACCAGGCTTCCAAAGGATTGTGATGCAATGCTGCTTGGAGGCGGTTATCCGGAGCTGTATGCAAAGGAACTGAGTAAAAACGTATCTATGCTGAATGCCATAAAAAAAGCTTTTAGAGCCGGAATGCCAACGGTTGCAGAGTGTGGAGGATTTATGTATCTTCACACATATATCCGTAACATCTGTGATGATACAGATGAGCAAAACAAGGCTGATGTACAAAATAAAGCAGATATACAAAACAAAGCAGATATACAAAACAAAGCAGATATACAAAATGATATGAATAAGTCGCAGCTTGTGGGCGCATTAGATGGTGGGTGTCATTTTAAGGGAAAGCTGGTCAGGTTCGGATATATTGAGCTTGCGGAAAAGCATAGCAATTTTCTACCGCCAAATGAAAAAATAAAGGCGCATGAATTTCATTATTACGACAGCACCGATAACGGAGCCGATTGTATTGCGACCAAGCCGGCCACAGGCAGAAGCTACGACTGCGTGATAAGCCATGATAATTACTGGCTTGGATTTCCACACCTGTATTATCCGTCAAATCCGCATTTTGCAGAGAGCTTTGTGAGAAAAGCATATGAATATAGAAGGAATAAAAATGGAAAACTCTTATAAATACTTTAAAAACACAGATTGCAAATATTTTCCGTGTCACAAGAGACTTTCGGATGACTTTAATTGTCTGTTTTGTTATTGTCCTATGTATAGTATGCCAAACTGTCCCGGAAGTAAGACATACATAGAGAAGAATGGCAAAAAAATCAAGGTATGTACAGACTGTACGTTTCCACACAGACCGGAAAATTATGATAAAATCATACAGATTTTGATTAGGAATAATAATAACTGAATTATGGACTTTGAGGAGTATATTTGATAGTATATTTATGGAAATTTAGGTTTTAGAAAGTCAGAGGGAATTAAATTGGAGATTAAATGTGAATACTGTGGTTCCATGATACCTGAGACTGTTGAGCAGTGCCCTTATTGTGGTGCCAGCAATAATTCAATAAAAAGGACGGCAGACGGTACGCCGAAGACCATAGCAGAGCTTGCAAAATGGTACGAGGACAGACATCTTCCACCATATGAAATCACACGATTTTTTATAGGAATAGACTACAGACAGCCTAGGGCATTTGGTATTTATCAGGATGGAAATGAATTTATCGTCTACAAAAATAAGGCCGACGGCACTCGGGCGGTGCGATATCAGGGTACAGATGAGGCGTATGCTGTTAATGAGCTGTATCTTAAATTAAAGGATGAGATTTTAAATCAAAAAGCGCATCAGCAGAAGCATACGAATGAGAATTTTGCTCAGGAAACGAAGAAGATGTTTTCAGATACATTTTCATCTAAAAATGTAAATGAGTATATCATTAAGCCATCTATTGCTATGGTTATAGGCATTGTTATGTTCATTGTCCTGATTATAGTTGGATTTGCACTCAATGATACGTATAAGGGCATTGGCTGGGATTTGCTGATATCGGGTATTGCCGGTATTGTAGGCGCATTTTTCCTGACAGACTTTATTGAAAATCACAAAAGGTTTAAGCCGTTTGGAATGTACGCAGCATGGCTTAAAAAGCCAAAAGGCAGTGCAATGCGCCATGCCATGCATTATTTTATTACTGTACTTCTAATTGCACTTGTGCTCATTACACCTATACACAATTATTGTAAAACTGATTACTTTAAGTATAATGACACAGTCTATGTAAACAGTCATTATAGCTGGTTCGAATACGATGACGACAGCTATGATTATAATGAAATCAGCCGTTCGGATGTTCCGCAGGAGATTTTGGATAACAAATCTCTATATGGCTTTGACTATTCAGATCTGGTGTGGGACAGCTCGATTATTAAATTTGAGAATAGCGGCTATTATGAAGACCATTATGAGAGCTCAGGCAGCTCGAGCAGTGATTATGACAGCGATTATGATTGGGATTCCGGTGATAGCTGGGATTCAGGTGGCAGTGACTGGGATAGTGATTGGTGATTATTGCATAACATATAAATATGGCAGGAAGGAGATGTTTTATATGCAGATTATCTTACAGAGAGGTCTTCCGTTTGAAGTAAAAATACCATCTGCCAGACCTGTTGATATCAGCGCATTATCAGAGGTAGAGTTCAATGAAGAATTAGAGAAGGGATATGCGGATATGCAGGCTGGTCGGACAAAAAATGCCAGGAAAGCCTTTTCTGATATTCGCAAAGATTATGGCTTATGATATATGAAATAGAAGTATCACAACAGGCTGACAGTGATATGAGAGGAATTTTTGAATGTTTGTAACAATACTTAGAGTAATGTATGCAGGACGGGATATAGACAATCAGCTAAATATACACACAAAGCAATAAGAAATATGATATAAAGCAGTCTTTCACATTTAGGATCGACTGCTTTTTTGTATCATTTGATGCTAAGCGTTAAATGAAAAAATGGCACAGTAAACGCCAAAATCAATTTAATAAAACTTGAAAATCCTGTAAAATCAAGGGTTTTAAAAATTACTTTAAAATAATTAGCACTCATCTCTTAAAATGAAAGTCGATTTTTGTCCTGTCTTGTGTATCCCGAAAGTGGCTATTTTACAGGCTTTCTGGGGCATCAGTCGTTTTGTCTGGTGCAGGAAGATGACGGATATTATTTCAGTGCAGATTCTTGGTTTACAATTGGGATTCTCGGGTTACTATTTCGGGTTACTATTTACTGTGATTTGAAATGCGATATTTCGGAATTGAATTACGATTTTTGATAGATTAGATTGTTTGAAACGCATTTTTATGATATGATGATAAATAACAGGGGTGATAAATAACAGGTGATAAATACCATGTGAACAGATATTTCAAGCAAATAAGATTGAGGTGAAAAAATGGCAGTTAGTTACAAGAAATTGTGGAAATTGTTAATTGATAAAGAAATGATGAAGAAAGATTTGCGTGCAATGACAGGAGTTAGTACAACAACGATGTCTCGATTATCAAAAGATGAAAATGTAAGTACAGAGATTCTGTCAAAGATATGTTCTGCTTTGAATTGTGATGTGGGAGATATCATGGAATTTGTTCCGGATAAAAAAGAAGAGCAGTAAGGAGGTACGGGGACATGGATCATTCGTATCCTTATATTGCTTCTTTGACTAGAGAGCCGTTTCTTTTTTACGAAATGCGTTCCACTGCAAAGCTTATGTCAGAAGGATTTTCTGATGATGCGGTTGTCAAAGAAATTGTAGAGCAGAATCTTTTTCAGTACCCAACGGAAAAATCTATCACACGCATGGCGAAAGCCTGCATCAAACGGCTTCATGCACTGGAAGATGATTCTCTGGTTTCTGCGATTGCTTCACAGCCGACGGATGTGGCAAAACAGATTTGTTTGTATGCGTTGATGAAGCAGAGCCGACTGGTCTTGGAATTTATGCTGACCGTCATTGGCGAGAAGTACAGATTAAGGGACACGTCTTTTGGTAAGATAGATTTGAATACATTTTTTATGCGCTTGCAGGAGCAGAATGATACCGTAGCTTCCTGGAGCGATACTACAATAACAAAGTTAAAACAGATTATTGCCAGAGTGCTTGTTGAAACAGAATATCTCGACAATCTCAAGGCAGATCATTTGAATCCAGTATGGCTGCATCCTGTTTTGGAGAATGCCATCAGAAGCAATGGCGACACGGCGGTACTGCCGGCGTTTAATTGCTTTGTGTAGGAGGTAGCCAATGAGTGACATAAAAGAACGCCTGGACAAAGTTCGGGCATTGATTCAGGAACCGGAGTTCCTGGAAGGAAAGGGACTCAGCAATGAGGTGAATATCAGAATCTTCTGTTATGAACCGGAGAACGAAATGGTTGTCCGCCATTTTGTGAATCAGCTGGAAACCGATCAGTCCTTAGATTGCCATTTGATTGTTTGGAATTTATATAAAATATTTCTTTCTATCTGCGATGATATGGACATCACAGATGCGATTCCGGATATGGAAGAAGCTGACGGAAGTGCTTATCTTCTGGAGCAGCTTAACTCCGCAATCGGCAATGGAGAGTTCATTGATAAAATCCAGTATGAGCCACACGAACCGGGTGATGTGCTGATGCTGACAGGTGTGGGCGAGGTGTTCCCGTTTATGAGAATCCATACGTTACTGGAAGCTTTGCAACCGTATTTTTCAGATGTTCCGATTTTGGTTATGTATCCGGGTGAGTTTGATGGTCGTCATGTAAAACTGTTCAATCGATTGACACCAAATGATTATTACCGGGTATTCAATGTCATAGATTAAGGGGGGATAAAGCCATGATGATTCGAGATATGTTTGCGGATGACATTAACCGCAAAATCAATGGTGTAATTAAAGTAGATCAGGCTGCTGA
>ENA-UEPJ01001442-UEPJ01001442.1-human-gut-metagenome-genome-assembly--contig:-NODE-1442-length-28528-cov-13.206144_pt1 | contig 28528 bp, 30 predicted proteins | sample MGYA00242890_ERZ507896 | MGnify/ENA primary metagenome ERZ507896 (study PRJEB26167, sample SAMN06115508) | human gut metagenome | host: Homo sapiens | place: China:Qinghai | collected 2015-08-20... | reverse complement strand
TCAGCAAACAAGCGTCTTTCAATACCTGAGGGCTTCCTTGCAATAGACGGAATCCTTGACCTCTGCCTCAATGTGGTGGATGGACTGGTAGTATATCCAAAGGTTATTGAAAAGCACTTTATGGCAGAGATACCATTCATGGCAACAGAGAACATCATGATGGATGCTGTAAAGAACGGCGGAAATCGTCAGGAGCTCCATGAGAAGATCAGACAGCTCTCAATGCAGGCAGGAAAGACAGTAAAGGAAGAGGGAAAAGAAAATAACCTCGTAGACTTAATCGCTGCAGACCCTGCATTTGGACTGACAAAGGCTGATATCGAAAAGAACCTTAAGCCTGAGCTTTATGTGGGACGTGCACCACGCCAGGTAGAGGTATATCTGCGTGATGTAGTTAATCCTGTGCTTGAAGCACATAAGGATGAGAGTGGAGTAAAGGCAGAGATTAACGTATAATATCGAAAGTATAGATAACGGTAAGTTGCTTGTGTTAACATATTTATCTAAGTGAAAAGCCCCGGCATATAAACCTGTTTCATGGTTTATATGCCGGGGTTTTATATATTATCCGTCAAGTATGAAGTTAGTTTAAATTAATTCTCTTTGTCATCATCTCAGGATTGGTGGCCTCGCTGATTGCCACATGCTTGCTGATTACACCGGCCTTGTACAGATTGAAGATGCTTGTATCCATTGCAATCATATTCTCAGCTGCAGAGGTGTAGATGATACCGTCAATCTGATGGACCTTGCCTTCACGGATTAAGTTCCTTATTGCAGGCGTGAGTACCATGATTTCAAAAGCAGGCACCATCTCACCGTTTGTGGCAGGTAAAAGCTTCTGGCAGACAACAGCCTGCAGCACAGATGCAAGCTGGATGGCTATCTGATGCTGCTGGGAAGCAGGAAACGCATCGATTATTCGGTCAATGGTATTTGCGGCACCAATTGTGTGAAGTGATGAAAATATGAGATGACCGGTTTCAGCCGCTGTGACGGCTGTATTGATGGTCTCATAGTCTCGCATCTCTCCAAGCAATATGACGTCAGGACTCTGGCGGAGTGCGGCGCGAAGTGCAGTGAGATAGCTTTCTGTATCTGTGTTGATTTCACGCTGTGACACAATACATTTGTCATGACGATGTAAAAACTCAAGCGGATCCTCAAGAGTGATAATATGCTCTTCCTTCTCATGGTTGATCTGATCAATAATACATGCTAGTGTGGTAGATTTACCGCTTCCGGCTGGACCGGTAACCAGCACCATGCCGTTGTTTGTTTCCGCAAGCTCCATAACAGAGTCAGGTATATGTAAATCGCTTGGCTTTGGCAGTGTGAATGAGATAACACGGATGACAGCAGAGTAAGAGCCACGCTGCTTGAAAGTGCTCACTCTGTAACGTGATACTCCCGGTATAGCGAAGGAAAAGTCATCATCTCCGGTTTCCTCGAATTTTGAAATATCTCTCTCGGCAAGAGCATAGATTGATGTGACAAATTCAAAGGTTTCTTTTGGAATCATTCTGATTTCATTGAGGCACTCCATCACTCCCTTTGATTTGTATGTGAGAGGGCGGCCGGCCACTATGAAAATATCCGATGCTCCGTTGTCAGTCGCTTCCTTTAATATCTTTTTAACATCCATTTTAGTTTCCTCCAATTAAGTTTAGTGTATCATTTTCCTCGAAAGCTGTGTCGGTATTGAGCTTCCATTGTTTTATTTTATAAAAAGCATCCTGCCTGTGGACAGGATAGTTGATATCAAGCTTTACAGTGAGAGTCTGAGTATCGCTTACAGTACAGGTGATGGTATAGGTCAGACCGGTAACCTTGCCGTTTGATTCATTTTCAGCGAGGTTTTTATTTATGGCAGTATCGTTGTCTGATAGAGCAGTCTTTATGGCCTCATAGTATGCTGCTTTATCAGGACTGCCATCGTAGGCGGATGCAAGAATGGTATCAATCTGTGATATCTCATCCCATACCTTTTCACATGCACGGTAATACGAGCTGTTGTTATCAGCAACGCGTTTGCTCAGCTTATAGTCAGAGTTTGCTGTGACAAAGGCGAGTGCAGAGAACGTGACAATGCATATCATGGAAAAAGTAAGCAGGATGGTGGAAAAACCGAAATTTGAAAATTCTCTTCTTTTTTTCATGGGGTGCTCACCGTCCTTCCGTCAGAGGAAAGTGCAGTATAGCTGCATGCAGTAATGCTGTATACACAGTGGCTGTCTGCTGCTATAAACTCTATGTCAGCCTTTTGTACTCCGTAGGCATCCTGCCCAAGCCTGCTTACAATAACCTTGTATGCGGCATCATCCTTATCACATGGATGATAGCTTTTGTCAAGATAAATGAATAGCTTTTCATCTGCACAGATGGAGCCGTCAAAGAGCGATGATACGGCGTTTAAATCGCCATGCTCCTGTTCGTATGCGCTTGCTGCATTGCTGCATGCATTAACAGCCTCATGCAGTACCTGAGTTTCTTCTGTCAGCTTGTGGGTCTTTATGAAGAAAAGCAGTCCCACAATCAAAAGAGCTGAAAAAAGCAGCAGATTAATGGTAATCTCAAGCAGGAATATTCTGTTTTTCGATTGTTTAAGCTTTGTTGAAATCATGGTTTATTCCTTATGGTATGTAAGTTTGTGTGGCATCGAGTGGCATATTAGGGAGCGGTGTACGTGATATTGCTGCATTTATTGTCAGACGATGATTAGTCGGAATTGACGGAGCAGTAGGTATCGGTAGTACCACCGGATGTATCGGTGATAGTTACGGTAATCATTTTGTCGGTGGTTTCTGTCATGTCAAGTCCCCCGATTTCGACAATCCTTTGTCCGCTGTCCAGACTGTATGAGGAACCATCCTGTACATAGAGCTCTCTTAGAGAACCGTCATAATAGTATATGAAGGTATTATACACGATGTCATTTATTGTGTTTTTCAGACATAGAGCTTTCGTGCCATTTATTGTTTCTACACTGATTGCAGCGTCAGAATCATTCTGTCTGACTTTTTCGCGCAGATAAGATGTGACAGTGCGTATTTCGTAGTTGTAATTCATGGCATTGGCAGTGGACTTGTATTGCCTTACGCCAATCAGCACGAGGATAAAAGCAGTCAGCGCAAAAAGAAAAAAAAGCAGCATCACAAAAAAACTGTCAGCCTGATGTGATCTTGATTTTAGCTTGAACATGGGTTATTTCCTCTCTATTATTGTCACATCGGGACGCAGATTGGAGCCGATGTATTGATAGTCTATGTAATAATAGTCGCTGTCGTAGGTGAGACCATAGTGGTCTGTTAGATAATCTATGTCAGGAGGGTATGTTCCCTCAAGAGCATAGCACTGTGTGATACTTCGTGTGAGGGCGCGTTCCAGCGTGCTCTTGCTTCTTTTGGTATTGTCATCTGACAGTTTTGAAGAGAAAGCACTAAACAAAACGGTACATGCGGCTAAAAGCACAATTGGTATGAATTTCCATATGGTTGATTTCTTTTTCTGAACAAAAAACAGCATACTGTGCCTCCGTAAGCTATCCTATGCTTGATATAATTCCAAGCAGTGGGAGTAAAAATGATACTAGTATGAAGCCAATGAATATACAAAGCAGGATAACCATAGCAGGTTCAATCACTGATATGAATCGTGACAGCCTTGCATCTGTGTCATCCTCACAGGATGTACATATATGTTGCATGACCTCGTCCATAGACCCGGTTTTGCTGCCGATTGCAATCCAGCTTGAGTACATCTTTGAAAAAATATTGGAGTGCAGCAGTGCCTCCGAAAATGTCTCGCCGTTAGATATATTTTTACGGCAGTCATTTATTTTAGAATCAAGGACAGGATTGTTTACAAGAGCCTGTGCGAGGTCCAGACCACGGTCTGTGTCAAGTCCGCTTGAGAGTGCTAAAAACATGCAGTTTGCAAAGCGGCTGGATGCGATTGACATGGAAAGAGCAGTTTTCATAAGGAACTTTTTCCCGAAGCGTGTCTTAAAAAATATAAAAAGAACCAGTGCGGCAAAGAGCATGAAAGCTATAATGATAAGCAGATATCTATTGATGTATTTACTGAGCTTCATGAGCACGGCAGCGGTGCCGGTAAGCTCACTTCCAAGCTCGGCATATATCTGTGAGAATACAGGTAAAACCTTGGCAATCATAACGACAATAACGGCAATCATCACGGCAGAAAGCACGAGAGGATAGGCAACGGCACTTTTAATGCCTGAAGCTATTTCGTCTTCGCGGTCATAGTACTTTGAGAGTGAGTTTAAGACCTCTTCAAGACGGCCGGTTTCTTCACCCAGCTGTATCATATTAATCATATATTTTGGAAAGTATCCTGTATCTTTAAGTGCACTGTGAAGCATTGCACCAAGCTCCATTGGCTTATATATCTGCTCAAGCAGATCATGTGTCTGCTTATCAGGTGCTTCATCACATAATATGGAAACACCATAGTATGTAGGCAGCCCGGCTGCTATGATAAGAGAAATCTGCTGACAGAAGGCAGAAAGCTCTGCATTGCTCAAAATCTTGGATTTTCTAGACATTTATGTCCTCCTAATAGACGTATTTGGTAATGTAATCATTTTTTTGTGCTATGAACTTCTTTGGCGAATCACTGGTAGATGCAAATGTTGGATCCAGCATGTTCCATGAGGTACCATCAAACTCGATGATGCCGTTTATCCAGCCCTTGTCCTTTATATAAGTACTGATCCAGGCATGATATTCTTCACCGGCATATCCTACCTCTAAACGTGTGGGAATAGCCTGAGTCCTTAGCATAGTGGCCATGACTGCCGCATAGTCAAAGCATATACCGGTATTTTCGGTAAAGACCTTGTCCACATCGGGCAGATAGCCGCTTTTGACATTTTTAGCTTTGTCATAGTCGTATTTGAAATTTGAAATGATATAATTGTATACACTTTCCACGACCTCAGTATCGCTGCTGCAGTAGTACGCCAGTGAGCTGCCTTCCTTCACAGCCAAAGAATCGGCAGTGAAATTTACATACTGGTTAGGGTACAGATACGGCCCGAATTCATCAGCGATGGAGACGGAAATCACCTGCGACAGCACAGTGGCATATTGTGTCCCCTCAACATTTTCAAAAACGGTTACAGTATACGAGCCACTTGAAGAGACAAGAGGAAACACTTCATTTCCTCCATGCAGATCAAAGGTGTACGTGACACCGTCAGGCCCGGTTATCTGAAGCTTGACCTTTTGATTAGAACCGTGATAATTCACTATGATATAGCCGCTGCTACTGTTTGATGCGTCGATAGTAGCCACATCACAGGTATAGGTTTGTGTGCCGTCGGCGGTTGGAGTGAGCACCTTTGGTGCAGAGTCCCAGGTGCCTTTTTCAGTAGAAGTATGGGAAAGAGGCTCCTTAGATACATCGTCATTTTTGGAATTACCGCATGCACCAAGCAAAAGGCATGATAATAATATGAGTGGAAGTGCTTTTTTATACAGTATGCACTTCATAAAAATCTCCTAAATATAAAGTTGTTTCTTTTTTTAATTATATTATAATGTATTTTCTTGTAAAATAAAATGGAAAAATGTATAATATTAAAAAATGGTTTAGATTATCAAAAGAAGAGAGTAAAAAGAAAACTCTTGACTGTGCAATAAAAACGTAGTATATTAGTTCTGTTATTTAGAATTGAAATTAGGAGGTCTTATCGTGGCAACTTTAAAAATTGTTTTATCGGTATTGTTTATAATCGTCAGTTTAGTAATTACTATAGTTATTCTTTTCCAGGAGGGCAAGTCAGCAGGACTTGGCACTATCGCCGGAGTTGCTGATACATATTGGGGCAAGAACAAGGGACGTTCAAAGGAAGGACGTCTGGTTAAAGCGACAATTGTATGTGTTGTTCTTTTCTTTATTATATCAATTGTCTTAAATATGGGAATATGGTAAATACTTAGACTGTCGAGAAATCGGCAGTCTTTTTTATCGCATCAACATTCATAGGATGAAAATGTCAATGGAGGAAATTTTATTTAAAGCCTGTGCATTTGAAATCAGATGGGGCAACGAAAAGGAGAGATAATGAGTAATATAGATAAATATGAAACACGAAAAAAGATGGTCTATGACTTTATGTGTGATGACATGTATGTTCCGATGAAAATCAAGGAACTTTGCATAGTACTCGGAGTAAAAAAAGAGGACAGACCACAGCTTGAACAGATTCTTTTGGATTTGCAGGCAGAGGGAAGGATAACACTCTCAAAGCGCGGGAAATACTCAAAGTCGGAAATTAAAAAGACAGTCGGCGTATTCACAGCGCATCAAAGGGGATTTGGCTTTGTCACTGTGGAGGGAGAGCCTGATGATATTTTTATCCCTGCAGAGTATGTAAATGGTGCGATGCACATGGACACTGTTGAGATTACAATCTCACCTGTTACAACAGGACGCCGCAAGGAGGGAAAGGTTGTTTCCGTCATAGAGCGAGGCATGAAGCAGGTAGTCTGCACATATGAGGCGAGTGATAACTTTGGCTTTGCAGTGCCTGACAATACCAGATTTGGCACAGATATTTTCATACCAAAGGAACGCTCAAAGGGTGCTATGTCGGGCCATAAGGTAGTGGTTGAAATCACAAGCTATGGTAAAAAGGGCAAAAAGCCGGAGGGCAAGGTTGTTGAAATAATCGGACATATAGATGACCCGGGTACAGATATTCTTTCTATAGTAAAGGCTTATGATCTGCCGGTGGATTTTTCGGAGAAAATCATGCATCAGGTGCAGAATGTGGCAAAGGATGTGACACCTGCGGATATGGCCGGCAGGATGGATTTACGCGACTGGATGATGGTCACAATAGACGGAGAGGATGCAAAGGATCTTGATGATGCCGTGTCTTTATACATGGATGGCGACGATTATGTACTTGGAGTACACATAGCAGATGTGTCGAATTATGTGCAGGAGCACAGTGCCCTTGATGTGGAGGCACTTAAGAGAGGAACATCGGTTTATCTTGTAGACAGAGTAATTCCGATGCTTCCAAGAGAGCTTTCAAATGGCATATGCTCCTTGAATGAGGGATGTGACAGGCTGGCTCTTTCGTGCATTATGACAATAAATAAAAAGGGTGAAGTTATCGATCATAAGATTGCAGAGACAGTCATAAAGACAAACCGCAGGATGACATACACAAATGTAAAAAAGATTCTTGCAGATAAAGATGCTGCTGTGATTGAAGAATATAAGGAGCTTGTGCCTATGTTTGAAAAAATGGCAGAGCTTGCAGCAATTCTTCGTAAAAAGAGAATGAAACGAGGTTCTATAGACTTTGACTTTTCGGAGACTAAAGTTGTGCTCGATGAAGATGGTCATCCGATAGATATAAAGCCGTATGACAGAAATGTGGCAACAAAGCTCATTGAGGATTTTATGCTTATAGCAAATGAAACTGTGGCTGAGGATTATTTCTGGCAGGAAATACCTTTTGTATACAGAACACATGACAAGCCGGACTCAGAAAAAATCGCAAAGCTTTCCACATTTATCAATAATTTTGGCTATACGCTTCATATTGGAGCTGATGAGGTACACCCAAAGGAGCTTCAGAAGCTTTTGATGAAGGTGGATGGCACAGATGAAGAATCCCTGATAAGCAGACTGACACTGCGCTCTATGAAGCAGGCGAGGTATACAACAGCATGTACAGGACATTTTGGACTGGCGGCAAATTATTATTGTCACTTTACATCACCAATCCGCAGATATCCTGATTTGCAGATACACCGGATCATCAAGGAAAATATCCGCGGCAGGATGAATGATAACCGCAGGGAGCACTATGAGTCTATACTCGATGCTGTTGCAAAGCAGGCAAGTGAGACCGAACGACGTGCAGAAGAGGCAGAGCGTGAAACAGTCAAGCTTAAAAAATGTGAATACATGTCAAATCATATTGGAGAATGTTTTGAAGGAGTTATATCAGGTGTCACGGAGTGGGGCTTTTTCGTGGAGCTTCCAAATACAGTTGAGGGACTTGTGCGCGTGACAGACCTGACAGACGATTTCTATGAGTTTTACGAGGATACCTATGAGCTGGCCGGTTCAGCCACCAATAAGAGATACAAGCTTGGACAAAAAATCAAGGTTGTTGTGGACAGTACTGACAAAATTATGCGTACAATTGATTTTAAACCGGCGGAATAATATGACAATAATGACGAAATCTTTTTATGATTTAAAAATACTTATTTGATTATCTGTTATTTGTCAGTCGTTGTGCGAAAGATTTATTGAAAAAGATGTCATAATATATTATATAGTGTAAATAAACAGAAATGTGAACCAGCGGTTTACAATAATTTGCTTTTTATATATTGGCAATTGTAAAAAAATGTGTTAGTATTGTAAAGCAGTTTGAGGAAAGGAGATACCGACATGGCTAAGGAACCAAAGAAATTAATAGCCAACAACAAAAAGGTCTATCACGATTACTTTTTGCTTGAGAAATACGAAGCCGGTATTTCACTTGCAGGAACTGAGGTGAAGTCACTTCGAATGGGAAAGGGCAGCATAAAGGAGTCGTTCATCCGTATTGAGAACGGTGAGATTATCCTGTATGGCATGCATATCACACCATATGAGAAGGGAAATATCTTCAACAAGGATCCACTCAGACCTAAAAAGCTTTTGCTCCACAAGAAGGAAATCGAGAAGCTTTCATCAAAGATGAAGGAAAAGGGTTTCACAATTGTGCCGGTGGAGGTATACTTTAAGGGGAGTCTGGTCAAAGTAGAGATAGCACTTGCCAAAGGTAAGAAGCTTTATGATAAGAGAGCAGACATAGCCAAGAAGGATCAAAAGCGAGAGGCGCAGAGAGATTTCAAAATCAGAAATCTTGGTTAGCAAAAAATGAATATGGGCTAGTAAAGGTTTCGACGGGGCCCACAAGGTCCAGTGGACCTTGGCTTTGGGCGGACCGAAGCGGAGCGGAGAACATGGAGCGTAGCTGCATGTACCCCGCAAAAAAATTGAATATGGGCTAGTAAAGGTTTCGACGGGGTACATGCAGCTGGAGAAGCGAGTCGTATGGCGATGCGTTAAATGGCCAAATTAAAATTAAACGCTGAAGATAATTTAGCATACGCTGCCTAATGGCAGCAGTCTGACCTAGAGCACTCACACTTTAGGACCCAGGCTTCGACTATGTGAGAAACGACGTTGGCAAAGCTTTGAGCCATCGGGCGTATCATGAAGCTACTGAAACCACAAGGTTGTTTGTTATCGTGTGGCAGAGGGAATGTTAAATAATAAACTACACTCGTAGAAGGACAGGGAATTGTATTTCGGACACGGGTTCGACTCCCGTCTAGTCCACTCCTGAAACCCTTGATTTTACTGTATTTTCAAGGGTTTCAAAATATTAAAAATTGGTTTCAAATCATTTTACACCATTTTGAACCGTTATAAATCATAATAACTGGTGTCAAAATTGGTGTCAGAAAAGGCATTTGTATAGCGTAAAAAATAGGGTATGTAGAAATTAATCTACATACCCTAAAATTTTTATATGATTATATCAAATTAATAATCAAATAGAATAATTATATCTCTAAATTAACAATTAATACTTTCAGCTCATTAATCCTGTCACGTACTTTTTGACGTTTAGAATTCAGTTCATTAGTATCATATGGTAAATCATTACCAAGCAACTTTTCTTTCATGTATTTTACAATTTTCCAATCACCAATCTCCGAAGTATTGGCTAATAAGGATGACCTTAAGCATCTTAATTCCGCTTCATAGCTCTCTCTTTCTATTTGGGTTTTCGTACTTTTTTCCATTTCCATTTATATCTTCCTTTCTTTTTTATCATCATTCCATGCTGGACAACTCCACCCATAGAGAGGGGGAGATTTTGGATTCGCTACGCCTAAAGGCTACGCTAGAACGAAGCGAATCCGCACGCAGCAGATCGAATTCGAAGCGACATAGTAGCTCGAACTCCCATCGCTGCCGCAAAGGCACCAATACGAGGAAGAAGCTATATCCTTTAACCAATACCAAGCACTTCTATTATTAATTGCTGATTTTGAATTAGCAAATAATTCAAATTGATGGTTAGCATTTCCTGTATCATACCCACTTGAACTCCATACAATTGAACCATAGACTTCAATTTCACTCATAAGAATTGCTTGAGCATTTACCAATTCCCATCTATTTGAACAACCAGTATTAGTTCAAAGTCTATTATACCCAGTAGCAGTAATTCCATTTGATACTAATTTTCTTGTTATTTTTAAGTGTGAGCCAAATTCAGCATATAACTGTTGATTAATAGTTGCGCCGCTTCCTCTGTTTCATCGTAGAATGTGTCAAGTAATTGCTCTTGGTCACTTAAATACTGTTGATATTCAGTATCTTCTAAATCAGATTTGGCTTCCTTTAAATTCTGCTGTAACTGTTGAATCTTGCTCTGAGTTTCCTCTGAGTTTTCACCGCCATAAGCATTAATTTGTTTCTGGATAGAGGCGATATTAGAAGTTTTCTCGTTAACAGACTTCTGATAATCGTATAAATTCTTTTTAGAATTTAATGCTTCTTTATATTTATCTATAAGTTTCTGCAAAGCGTCTAACTGAGCTTTTATACCTTCTTCTACAAGGGATTTAATACTCTGTTTTTCCTGCTCAGCATTAGAAGTTGCTTCCTGTTGGGCTTTAAATAATTCTTGTCTACGTTCTAGCAAATCAGTATTGTAAGGATCTTTAGCTATTTCCTTATCAATTTCTTGAATTCCTTTAGCATAGTCATCACTCTGAGCCATATATAGCTGTTTTGAAATCATCGAATGTATCACTAGATTTAGAGCGTATATCAGCATAATAAGCTTCTGTGAGTTCGTCAACACTACCTTTGTTTTTAAGAATAACATCATTTTGGTCATTATATCCCTTTATCATTGTAGGGAACATTTCCACAATCTTTGATGTCATATCTTTATACTCTGAAAATTCATCAGTAGTTAATGATACATTATGACCAAATTCGTCAATACCTTGCGATAACTCTTCAAAACGTTTTCCATTTTCATTTATCCATGACTCTTGTGTTGAAAGATTATCTTTCTGCTCTTTTACAGAAGAATTAAATTCTTCAAGAGCATCTTTTGCATTGTCAACTCGATGAATTAGAGTATCAAATCATTCAATAGCTTTAGATATTACGAATCCTGCTAAAATTCCGACAACCATATTTCCTGCAAGAGCAAGACCTTTGAGAGCCACTAGACCTGCTTTAGTAGAAAATGTCATAGAATTTGTCGCATTAGACATAGCTTCTTCAGAAAGTATTACAGAATTCCCTGACTTTATTAAATTCTCTTCATTATCAAACAGTTCCTTTGCTGCACTCGAACTTGTCTACATAGTCTTATACCATGCTGTTTGTGAAGACACGCCTTCTTCCGAAACTAATCTATTGAATTCTTTAATATTGTCTAAATCTTTTGATGTTATAAAAGATGATAAGGAATTCCCAACACCTTTTATTTCTCCAACATTATAAGCATTAGCTATGTCTGCATAGCTTGAATTTCGTATTCCATATTTGTTTGCATTGCCTGTAGCATTTTCGTCCATTGTTCTGAATGTCGTACTGTGATATAATAATTTATATATGTTTGAGTTATATAAATTAAGGAGATTAATTATGAAATATTGTTCAAAATGTGGAAGAGAGCTATTTGATAAAGATATAGAATGTGATAAATGTAAATCTATAGATTTTATTTCTGAAAAAGAATGTGAAGAAATCATTCGAGAAATAAACAATGCCAATATGTTTTCAAAAAAGAAATTGTTGAAAGATCCTATATATAAAATGGTGAATGATTTTATTATAAACAAGCCAAAAGATTATTTTGCCCAATGTATCACAAATAGCAACAATGAATCAAATGAAGAATATTTTAATAGAATAAATCGACATACAATTAAGCAATCTACTAAGCATAATATCCATTGTCCATACTGCAATTCATCAAATGTCACAAAAATTGGCACAGTTAATAGGGCGGTATCAGTCGGTATGTTCGGTCTTGCAAGTAGTAAAATAGGTAAAACACACAAATGCAATGATTGTGGTAGCACTTGGTAGTTTTAAAGTCCAGTCACTCATGTATAATAATGAACAGGAGAGAACTAACGTTCTGACTATCCTTATCAAATAATCGGTGGTAAAATATTCCTATATTAATGAGGAGGTATTGCGATGCACACAACAGATTTTAACATATTCACCCAAATGGTAAACGTAGCAAAACAGAAAAATTTAGATTATATTATCATGTATTCATATCATCCAATTAACAGTGGCAATTACCCTCATTTATATTCCTTTATATTGTCAACAAATTTATTCAGTGTTGCATTTAAAAAGAAATTTGAAGAGGGTAATGATAATGCTGTAAGAGAGTTTATTCAGTACAATGATTGTATTGAACTTGATTGTGACATTAGAGTTGAAAAAGATAGTATCGAATTACATTAAAAATGTCTATCTTTAAGTAATTCTAAAAGACGAATTTTTAAATCGTATTCATCCCATTCAAGTTCAGAATACATTTTTAAAGCTTCGCTAATAATAAACTCGTCAGCTTCGGTTTCTTCTGAATGTTTGAATCTGACGAGTAATTTCTGATATTCTGTATTCTTATCAATATCAGGAAAGATTTCATTATTTGTTAAATTTTCTGCCATTTATGTTACCTCGATTTGTAATATTTTTTGTTGTTGTGTCCCAAATATATGTATTAATAAAGAAAATACCTAAATCATAAATTTAAATGAAAGTGAAGATGCAAAAATGAAAAAAATCTTACAAAAATACGTTTACATAATTATTTCAGTTCTTATATGTACAAATAGTATTGTAGCTTGTAATTATTATGCTCTTAACAACAAATATGAAAAAGCTAATACTAAATATGAAAAGTATTTAAAAGAAAATAAAAAACTTTCAAAAGAAAATAAAGAATTAAAATCTAGTAATAATGAGCTAAAAAGTGTAAATACACAATTTTCCGAACGACAACAATCGTTGATAGATGAACGTAATAAATTACAAACTAAATATGATAGTGCTTCTGCTCAATTAGTTTCATTACAAAATCAGCAATCTACAATAGATGATTTAAATAAACAACTAGAAAGTAAAAATCAAGCTATTGCTGATTTACAAACAAAACTAAAGCAATATACAGATTCCTCAACTAATACATCTCGTTCATCTAATGAAAAAACTACCACAAATAATTCATATACAGTTTATATAACAGAAAATGGTTCTAAATATCACACTGGATCATGTGGTTATTTATGGAATAGTAAAATTGCAATAGATAAAAACAAAGCTATTGCACAAGGTTATTCGCCATGTTCTAGGTGTCATCCATAATACATAATAAAAAGAGTAGCCAACCGACTACTCTTTATATTTACTCTGCTTTATTCAACATTGTTTTTATTTCATCAAAGCTCAACCCTTTTTCCTGAATCAGCTCATCTAACTCAGAAAGTCTCTGCTGATGAATTTGTGCTTTAAGCTCTGTAAGAGTAGCTTTTGTTGCTTCAATTTCTGCTGTTACTTTTGCCAACTGCTCATCTAATGTAAGGTTTCTTTTTACCTCTTGCTATAATGATTGAACTCCTATATTTTATATGAAAATCATAATATTAGACAAGAAATATTGCAATATATATTATACACAATTCGTTACAATCGACAAAATGTTCTGTCTGTTAATCAAAAATACCACATGGTATAATAGTACCAAGCATACTACGGCTGTATGACCACATTGCAGTCCATTGTCACGGCAAGTGCTTGGTACTTTTCTTTAGTTACCATGTGGGAGTGTCAATTTATAGTTTGACACGAACTATTGGAAATAAATATTCAGCCCATTCTGGGCAATACAATTTTCCCAACTTTTAAGAAATACTATAAAGAAGGGAGGTAGAATTGTTAGAAGTTCTAACACAATTATTCAAAGTCTTAGGCAGTGTAGGAATGTGTTATTTTGGATATCTGATTCTCAAATTAGTAGTCACAATATTAATTTGCAGACATCCTGAACTTAGTAATGAGAAAGTAAAACACATAACTCACATGATCTCCAAAGATAAACACCAATCTAAATAATTTTATTCTTTTGTATAAGCCAAATATTTATTTCTCCTTTTTTTCATAATTGAGGGCAGGACATCACGACTGTCCTCTATTGTATTATTCTCCATAAAGTAAAACAAACGTTTAGACTTTTCAGAAACTTTACGCATAATATAATGTTTATTGAGGTGGATGCACTGAAAACAGTGCAAAATGGGAGCTAGACAATATCTACACGGATGTCTTTACTGAGGCTTGAGAACAAAGCTTTACTTCTCCTTATGTATGTATATATGTTGTAAAGGATCAAGAGTAGATTCTTTGGGTTTTGCTTTTAAATCTGTAACAGTTTGGTCAATAGAATCTAATTTCTGTTTTACGATTTCAAGCTTATCAGCAGGAAGTATATCTTTTCCTTTCAAATCTTCAATAGGTCTTTTAAGATTTTGAGCTTCCTCTACATCTGTTGAAAGTGCATTATTACTTGCTATTCTCTTTTGAAGAGTAGCGTATCTATTAATAGAAGTAACAAACCTTCGGACCTACAAGAAGCAGTACCGTGAGTTTGAGAGCAGTGTAAATTCATAGAATTATTTGATATTATCTTAAAGGCGGTATGTATCGTATTTGAAAAATTAATTTCAAAAAAATGTAAAAAAGTGTTGACAAGTATGGAATAGGGTGATATTATATCGAAGTCGCTTCGGTGAGGCAACAAAAACGAAACGGCAAAACAGCATATCGGGGTGTGGCTCAGCTTGGCTAGAGCGCCTGGTTTGGGACCAGGAGGTCGCAGGTTCGAATCCTGTCACCCCGACTACATGCGGGTGTAGTTCAATGGTAGAACACCAGCCTTCCAAGCTGGATACGTGGGTTCGATTCCCATCACCCGCTCTGATATTGCGAAAGCGATATTGATGAGTGTTCGTAGCTCAGCTGGATAGAGCAACGGCCTTCTAAGCCGTGGGTCGGGGGTTCGAATCCCTTCGAGCACATGCGCGTTCCTGCGAGCGATGTTAGCGCTCTAAATGGTACGATAACATCTCTATGGTGGGTATAGCGCAGTTGGTTAGCGCGCCAGATTGTGGCTCTGGAGGCCCAGGGTTCGAATCCCTGTATCCACCCTGTTGCGGTAGCAACTATCATTGTTGGGCTATCGCCAAGCGGTAAGGCACAGGATTTTGATTCCTGCATTCGTTGGTTCGAATCCAACTAGCCCAGCTTGCTTAAAAATTAAATTATGGGATACTAGCTCAGTTGGTAGAGCACTTGACTTTTAATCAAGTTGTCGGGGGTTCGAATCCCCCGTGTCTCACTGAAAGATCTATAGTGGTTTGCTATAGGTCTTTTTTTATGCTAAGAAGTATACGAGCTGTTTATTTTTATGGCATTTGGTATTGCAGCACCACTTCCATATGAGGCTATAGGACATGGGCTGCTGTTTGTGGATATTGCGATTGCAATGTATGATCTGGACAAGTTTAAGCGTATTAATGATATGTATGGACATTCGGCTGGAGATGAAGCATTAGTTGCGGTATCGGAAGCTGTGAGGTCCAGATTATGCGAGGACGAGATTCTGGTCCGCTGGGGAGGGGAAGAGTTTATCGTCATCATGAAACAGAATGAGCGGAGATTTGAGGAACATGCGCAGGAAATCCGCGAGGCTGTGGAACAGTTACAACTGGAAACCGTGTAGTGATGTACTGCAGCGAAATGGACTCCGCAGATAACGGTTATTGTGGATAAATCAGATGATAAAAGAATCCAAAAGGTATCATCAATCATACCTTTTGACCGGAACAACTTATGAGATAAAATAAAAAGGGAGCGGTGACGCTCCCTTTTTCCGACATGGAAGAATAGTTATTTGATGCAGTTCATGGTGGCATTTTCTGCATTTAGCTGTTTTTTGACACGCTGTTTCCAAATCATATACGTAACAATCAGTAAAATACCGGTTGTCAGCCAGGCTGCAACATCGGCACTGCATACACCCACGTATCCAAAAGGCTTTGCGGCGATCAGGATAACCGCATAACGGCTGAACAGTTCAAGCACACCGCTGAGCATGGGAACCAGACCACGGTCTAAGCCCTGCAGACCATTACGGTATACAAAGATCCATGCCAGAGGCAGCATAAAAATACTTGCAATGTGCAGATACTGCATTGCTGCGTGCAGTGTCTGTTCAGATGGGTTGTGGATGAACCATCCGACCATCGTAGGTCCGGCAAGGCAGCAGAGCAGTGCGGCGGCTCCGGCTGCAAAGAAACATAAATAAAATGCATCTTTCATACCGCGGAAAATGCGGTCATGTTTTCCTGCACCGAGATTCTGTCCGCAGTAGGTTGCCATGGCTGTACCGAGTGTCGGCATGGTCTGGGTGGCAATGTTGCTGACTTTGGAAGCAGCAGTAAAAGCAGCTACCACGCTGGAACCAAACACGTTGACGGCACTTTGCAGGATCATGGTTCCGATTGCTGTGATGGAATAGTTTAAAGCCATCGGAATTCCCACAGACAGCATCCGGCGGATCTCATGAAAATCACAGTAATAATCTTCGCGTGTGGTCCGCAGGATGTCATGTTTGCGGAACATGACGATGAAACATAAAACTGCGGAAACCGCCTGCGAGATAACGGTGGCATAAGCGGCACCGGCAGTGCCGAGTTTTACCACAACAATAAGGAAGATGTCCAGAAAAATATTGAGACCGCTGGACAGGATCAAAAAATAAAGTGGTGTCCGGCTGTCACCGATCCCGCGTAAAATACCGGATGCTACGTTATATGCCATGGTAGCAAAGATACCGGCAAAGATGACCCGGATGTACCGGTTTGCCAGTGTGATGATATTTTCCGGAGTATTCAGCCACAGAAGCAGCTGGCGGGAAAACGCAACCGTAGGAACGGTCAGAATCATGGAAATTACAACCGTTAAAAGCAGTGAAAGTGCTACGTAATGACGGAGAAGCTTCATGTCTTTGGCACCGAATGCATGGGATACCATGACACCGAATCCCTGGGCAATTCCGTTGGCGAAACCGAGAACCAGAAACATCAGGCAGCCCGTAGAACCGACGGCGGCCAGTGCATCCTCCCCAAGATACTGGCCTACGATCACGGTGTCTACCATGTTGTAGAACTGCTGGAACAGATTTCCAAGCAGAACAGGAAGGGAAAAAAGAAGAATGATCTTCATTGGATTTCCGATCGTCATGTCTTTTCTCATAGTAAAATCTCCTTTACCTCTTATTCATTTGTAATTGTAGTCAAAGAAAGAGACTAACAGTAAGGATAGTCTCTTTTCGTGCGGGCAACAGGACTTGAACCTGCACGGTCTCCCACTAGAACCTAAATCTAGCGCGTCTGCCAATTCCGCCATGCCCGCAAGTTTATGTAGTTTTTGTATCTTTTATTATAGAAGATACTTTACTAACTATAACGACATTGTGTGCAGATGTCAATTACTTTTTGCTTAAAAAAATGACAAAATTATGGGAAAACTACTTGACGAATAGAAAAAAATATTGTATTGTATATTACGTGTTTTGCACAAGGGCTTATAGCTCAGCCGGTTAGAGCGCACGCCTGATAAGCGTGAGGTCGGTGGTTCGAGTCCACTTAAGCCCATATCCTACAGGATGTCTGGGATGACCGGACATCTTTTTTTGTTTTATTGACAAGAAGAAAATATTATAAATAGGGGTTACAGTTCACAGATTACCCTGCAAACCGTAACAAATAAGGTACAAAGCATACAATACCCATTTTTTGTATATTGACAAAATATTTTATGAAGGTATAATACAAATTATCATTTGTATGATCCATTGAGGTAAATTGGTACGCAAATAATGTCAAAGGGGGCATGTTTACGTGCTTTTTTTTTGGAAACACTTTAACGTGCTACAGAGCTAATGAGGCAATGAGATAATACGATGAAATTACTAAATACTCAATAAGAGGTAGGAGAGAAGAACATGAGTAAATATCTAGTAAAACGTGTATTGTTAGCGATATTATCAATACTCATTGTAAGTGCCATTACGTTTTTCGTAATGAACCTGATTCCTGGTGGACCGTTTAATAAGGAGAAAGCGACCAGCAAGGAAGCACAGCAGGTATTGGAGGAAAGGTACAATCTGGACAAGCCGGTTCCGGAACAGTATGTATTGTATATGAACAATCTGCTGCATGGCGACTGGGGAGTTTCACTTCACAGTGGAAGAAATATCGGAACAGAGATTTCCAGAAAGTTTGCAGTATCTGCAAAATTAGGTGGAATTGCGGCAATTGTTGCCATTATCATCGGTGTGATATTGGGCAGTATCGCAGCACTTACAAGAAATAAACTGCCGGATCGTCTGATCGTATTTTTCACGACACTGGGTACGGCAATGCCGTCTTTTGTACTGGCAACGCTGCTTTTACTTGTATTTTGTTTAAAACTCGGATGGATTCCGGTATGGTCTTCGAGCAATCCGAATTATTTGCTCCCGATCATTGCACTGGCGGCATATCCGATGGCATATATTACGCGTCTGACAAAGACAAGTATGCTGGATGCGCTAAATCAGGATTATATCCGTACTGCAAGGGCAAAGGGCGTGCACCGGCTCAAAGTTATTTTTAAGCATGCGCTGAAAAATGCCCTGATTCCGGTTGTAACATATGTTGGTCCTATGGTTGCCTATATTCTGACAGGTTCCATGGTTGTGGAGAACATATTTACCATTGGTGGTCTTGGAACCGAATTCGTAACAAGCATTGTCAACCGTGATTACACGATGATTATGGCAATCACGATTTTCCTTGCGGTTCTGATGGTAGTTGCAAATCTTCTTACAGATATTGCATATAAACTGATTGATCCAAGAATCACATTTGAATAATGATGGAGGAAGGAACTTAGAATAATGCAGGGAAATGAAAAATTAAAAAAGCGGCAGATGCTGTCCGCACAGATTGATTTAAGTAAATTTAATAAGGGCGATTTTATAAAGGCAACGGAAGAAGAGAAGAAGCAGCAGGATGTTATGGGCGAGTCAACGACATTTTTTAAAGATGGCATGAAACGTCTGAAAAAGAATCCGCTGGCAATGGGAAGTATTGTGATTCTGGTTCTGATTCTGGCACTGATCATTATTGCACCGTTTTTTGTACCATACAGCTATTCGGATATCATTACAGTGGACGGCAAGCGTGACAAGACCGCAGCCAATATGGCACCGTTTGAGTATTCGAAATTAGAGCAGCAGTACATGGACCGCACCGGTGAGAAACTGTTTCCGCATATTTTCGGAACCGATAACTTAAGCCGTGATTACTTTATCCGTGTGATTTACGGTACGAGAGTCAGCCTTTCGGTTGGTGTGATCGCTGCGATCATGGTACTTATCATTGGACTGGTTTATGGTTCGGTTGCGGGATATTTTGGTGGAAAAGTGGATCTGATCATGATGCGTATCGTGGATATTGTGTATTCCTTGCCGGATATGCTCATTATCATTCTGCTTTCGGTTGTGTTTCAGGAACGGTTAAAGCCATTGATTGAGGGAACCGTGTTTGAAAAACTCGGAACCAATATGATATCCATGTTTATTGTGTTTGGATTGCTTTACTGGGTAAGTATGGCGCGTCTGATCCGTGGACAGATTCTTACAATTAAAAACAACGAATATGTACTGGCAGCTCGCTGTATTGGTACCAAGAACAGTCGTATCCTGACACGTCATATTCTGCCAAACTGTTTATCTGTTATCATCATTACGACCGCGCTGCAGGTGCCAAGTGCTATCTTTACTGAGAGTTACTTAAGTTTCCTCGGTCTGGGAGTCAGTGCACCGCTGACTTCTCTGGGAAGTCTGGCAAACGATGCGCGTTCGGCTATGCAGTCGTATCCTTATCGTCTGGTTATTCCGGCAGTGCTGATCTGTCTGATCGTGCTGGCATTGAACCTTCTGGGCGATGGATTAAGAGATGCATTTGATTCAAAACTGAATTAAGGAGATAAGCAAATGAGCGAAGAAAATAAATATATATTACAAGTAAAAGATCTTCATACCAGCTTTGCAACCGATGCTGGGGAAGTTCGTGCGGTAAACGGTGTCTCCTTTAATTTGGAACCAGGTAAGACACTGGGAATCGTAGGAGAGTCCGGTTCCGGTAAATCGGTAACGTCATATTCCATCATGCAGATTCTTGCGGAAACCGGAAAAATTACCGGAGGAGAGGTACTTTATCGCGGCGAGGATATTTCCAAGTGGAACGAAAAGCAGATGCAGAAGTTCCGAGGGGAAAAGTGCTCGATCATTTTCCAGGATCCGATGACAAGCCTGAATCCGGTATTTACGATTGGAAATCAGTTGATGGAGGCAATTCTGCTCCACACAGACAAGGATAAAAAACAGGCACGTGAGCGCGCCATTGAAATGTTGACACTGGTTGGTGTCAATGAGCCGGAAAGCCGTCTGAAACAGTATCCGCATGAGTTATCCGGTGGTATGCGCCAGCGTGTGATGATTGCCATGGCACTGGTCTGTGAACCGGATATTCTGATCGCAGATGAGCCGACTACGGCACTTGATGTGACCATTCAGGCACAGATCCTTGAACTGATGCAGGATCTGCAGAAGAAGCTCGGTATGGCGATCATCATGGTAACCCATGATCTGGGTGTTATTGCAAGTATGTGTGATGAGATTATTGTCATGTACGGTGGCCGTGTCTGTGAGCGGGGCACAGCGGATGCCATTTTCTATCATCCGGCGCATGAGTACACCAAAGGACTGCTCCGCTCTATCCCAAAGGCGGACAATATGAACGAAAAACTCATCCCAATCGGCGGAACCCCGATCAACCTGCTCCAGATGCCGGAGGGCTGTGCGTTTTGTCCGCGTTGTGAGTCGGCAATGAAGATCTGCTTAAAACAGCAGCCGGCGGAGTTTCGTGTGGGCGAAGACCATCTGGCGAGCTGCTGGATGAATGTAAAAGAAATTTATGAAGCACAGGAGGGCGGCAGCAATGAGCAGTGAAAAGAAAAACAATGATTATCTGCTGGAAGTAGAACATTTGAAGCAGTATTTTCCGGTGCATCAGGGTTTTAGCACCATTCCGCTGAAAGCAGTGGACGATATTTCCTTTGCCATCCGCCCGGGAGAAACACTTGGTCTGGTTGGTGAGTCCGGCTGTGGAAAGACAACAGTAGGCCGTACACTGCTTCGCCTGTATCAGCCGACGGCAGGTAAGATTACGTTTGACGGAAAAGTTCTCTTTGACAGTGGAGAACAGTATGATGAAAACGGAAAAATGATCGTTGATGCAAACGGAAAGCCGGTTATGGGCAAAAAAGTAGATGTCAATATGATGCCGTACCGCAAGGAAATGCAGATGGTATTCCAAGACCCGTATTCCTCATTAAATCCACGTATGACGGTGGAAGATATTATCGGGGAACCTTTGGATGTGCATAAACTCTACAGAAATAGAAAAGAGCGTCGTGAAAAGATTCTCGATCTGATGGAGCTGGTCGGTCTGAATGCAGAGCATGCCATGCGTTATGCGCATGAGTTTTCCGGTGGACAGCGCCAGCGTATCGGAATTGCCCGTGCACTTGCGGTAAATCCGAAATTTATTGTCTGTGATGAGGCGGTATCTGCACTGGATGTTTCCATTCAGGCACAGGTTGTCAATATGTTTGAGGAATTACAGGAAAAACTTGGAGTTGCCTATCTGTTTATCGCACATGACCTGCTGGTTGTGCATCATATTTCCGACCGGATTGCAGTTATGTATCTGGGAAAGATGATGGAAATTGCGGATGCAGATGAGTTAAATGCAAATCCGATACATCCATATACACTGAGTCTGCTGTCCGCAGTTCCGATTCCGGATCCGGAGACAGCAAGAAAAAGTCATAGAATCGTGCTGGAGGGGGATGTTCCGAGTCCGCTGAAAATGCCAACCGGATGTCCATTCCGTACAAGATGTAAGTATGCAACGGAAAAATGCGGTCAGGAGATGCCGCAGCTGACCGACAGGGGGAATGGTCATATGGTTGCATGCTGGAATAAATAAGGTTTTTTCCCGCAAGGGTGAAACATATAAATAATTTTCAGGAGGAACAATTATGAAGAAGAAACTTGTATCAATCATGCTGGTTGCTGCAATGGCTCTTAGCGTAGTTGCATGTGGTTCATCAAAAGGAAACTCTGCAAAGACGGACGGAACCGAAGCAATGGCTTCCAGTGTAAGTAAAACACCGGACAACCAGATAAGCATTAACCTTGCTTCCGAGCCACAATCCATCGATCCGGCACTGAACTCTGCCGTAGATGGTGGATGTATGATCGTGAATTCTTTCGCGGGTCTTTATACCTACGACAAGGACGGCAAGCTGATTCCGCAGCTGGCATCTGATATGCCGGAAGTATCCGATGATGAAACTGTTTATACGGTAAAGATGATAAAATCCCAGTGGAGCAACGGGGAAGAGGTAACAGCAAACGACTTCGTATACAGCTGGAACCGTGCTGCGGATGAAAAAACAGCAGCTGATTATGCGTATCTGTTTGATATTATTGCAAGAAATGATGACGGCTCACTTGCTGTAGAGGCAACTGATGATTATACGTTAAAAATTACACTGACCAATCCATGCCCGTATTTCAATGACCTGATGGCATTTCCTACTTATTTCCCGGTATACCAGAAGGATGTGGAAAAAGCGGATCCTGATGGAAAGAATCCGGGTAAGTGGTGTCAGGAGGCTGGCTTTGTATCAAACGGTGCTTATACATTAAAATCATGGAAGCACAACGAGAGCATGGTTTATGTAAAGAACCCGAAGTATTACGATGCAGACAATGTAACTATGGATGAGATCCACATCATGCTGAGTGCAGATGATACTGCGACCTATGCAGCATACAATAGTGGAGACCTTGACTTTGTAGATACCGTTCCAAACGATGAGATTTCAACATTAAATGGAAAGAACTCTGATTTCCATATCATTCCAAACCTTGGAACTTATTATGTTGGTTTTAACGTAAACGACCCGATTTTTGACGGAAAGACCGTAGAGCAGGCAGCATCTATGCGTAAAGCAATGAACCTGCTGATTGATCGTGAGTTTATCGTGGAGAATGTAGGACAGACCGGACAGATTGCCGCAGATTCTTTCGTACCGGCAGGTATGTCAGACGGTAACGGCGGAGTATTCAAGACCGATGATACAAGCTACTATGATGCAGACAAGACAGGTGCAGACCAGGTAGAGGAAGCAAAGAAGCTGCTTGAAAGTGCCGGTTATACATTTACGGATAACGGAGATGGTTCATACAAGTGTGATCCGGCAATTTCCATGACGTTCCTGACCAACGATGACAGTACGCATATTGCAGTTGGGGAGTCCCTGCAGCAGGATTTCGCACTGCTGGGGATCAATATGGAGATTAAGTCGGAAGACTGGAATGTATTTATTGAAGACCGTAAGTCCGGCAACTTTACCATCGCCCGCGAGGGATGGCTGGCAGATTACAACGACCCGATCAATATGTTAGAACTCTTTACAACGGATTCCGGTAACAACGATATGCAGCTTGGAAAGGGAGACAAGCCTTCCGATTCTGCACCGGACTGGACAGATTATAATAAGCTGATCAAAGAGATCCGTACAACTGCTGATTTCTCCAAACGTGTGGATCTGATGCATCAGGCAGAGGATATGCTGATGGATACCGGTGCAGTAATGCCGATTTACTACTACAATGATATTTATATGTTAAAGTCAAATATCAAGGGCATTTACTCTACCATCTATGGTATGAAGTACTTTATGTATGCAACAAAAGACAAATAAAATCATCCGGATACAACCGCGATGAGAAACATGAAAACTCCGGGAAAGGCTCCCGGAGTTTTTGTGTTTTGTTAATACAGATTTTTTTTCTCATGTGACCATTTTTCCGGATGATCCTCATACTGTGCGTTAATCCAGTCAACGACCTGCTGCTTGCCTTCGTTTGTAAAGGGCGCAGTAAAATCCGTTTTGAGGGAATCATCCGTCAGGGAAAAGATAAGAGGACCGGGCCAGACCCATGCATGAAAAAAGGCGTCCCCTTCCTCGGGGGCTTCCCGTCTGATCAGAAAGCGCATGCCGTTGATCCAGCCGGTATAGCTCGTTTTTTTGTAATAATTTAAGTTTAATACTTCGTCAGAGGTTAACATAGTATCTCCCGGTTTCATTATTTTGTAATAATTGTAACACATTTCCATTAATTTTGGTATAATGTCAGTTAGAGTGTTTGAACGAAGGTGATAAAATATGTTTGGGAGAAATGATTTTATAGAAAATATAAAAGATGCACTGGCAGCGGCCGGTTGTGATATGGGGGCATTTCGCAGCTGGCAGAAACAGTATGACCGTCTGAAGAAAAAACAAAAAGAACAGAAAGAGCGTTACGAGCGCTGCCGGGAACAGACGAAGCGGGTGCAGGAAGATGCACAGCTGATGGAACAGATGCTTATTGCAGAACAGACTGCGGATCGGAAGGAGTTTGGCAGATTATTAAAAGACCTCCGGCAGATGCAGAACAATTTTGACCATGAATTTCTGGTGAGCAAGGAAGATCAGGAGTTTCACTCCACATATGATACGATCCTGCGTCTGGGAATGAAAGCATTAAATGCTTCGGATCAGAAACTTCTGCTGCAGAGTGAGATCGAAAATCTGCTTGCACTTTTAAAGGAGAATCTGGAAAAAGAGGAACCAAAGATAGAAGCCCTTACGTTTTATTATCAGTTGGGATCGGATCAGGAACTAGCACAGCTGCCACCAGCAGAAAAACTGGAAAAAATTACATATTTCTATGAACATGAGTTTCGGCAGCCGATTTTGCAGCTTTTGGAAAACGGGATTTCCCGTGCCGGACAGTTAAAAGATACTTATGAAGCAGCAACTGACCGGGCCAGCAGGAAAAAATATGAAATGCTGCAGGTTTTGTTTGACGGGCAGCCGGAACATATTTTAGAACAGTTAATGGAAGAATAAAGACACAGGTGAGGAGGATATCCATGGAACGCAGACCGATGCCGGGAGAAAAATACCGGCACTTTAAAAATAAATTGTATCAGGTGATTACTGTTGCAAAACATTCCGAGACAGGAGAAGAATTAGTGATCTATCAGGCATTGTATGGAGATTTCGGGGTGTATGCCAGACCACTATCCATGTTTGTAAGTGAGGTGGATCATGTGAAGTATCCGCAGGTGAGCCAGAAATATCGTTTTGAGCGTGTGGATGAACCGATGCCGGAAGCAAAGCAGGAGCCGCCTGTTATGGAGCCGCCTGTTACGCAGCAGACAAAGACGATAGAAAATACCATAGAGCCGGACATGACACAAGCGGAAGTGGAACCAAAGCTTATGGAGTTTCTTGAAGCGGACAGTTTTGATCAAAAATATAATATTCTGACTTCCATGAGGGATGTTATTACAGACAGTATGATCGATACGATGGCGGTTGTGATGGATACCGTGATTCCGGAGGGAGATTTGGATAAGAGATATGACGATTTAAGGTATGTGATCCGGACCAGACAACAGTATGAATTTGCCAACCGGCTGCGCTGATTAGCGCAGTCCGTGCTGACTTAAATAACTGTTATGGTATTTTCCGGAATTGGTCACGTCTTCTCCGAACCAGTCCGGTGCGGTGAAGCGATCGGCTTCTTCTATGGAGTCAAATTCCACTTCTACGAGAGAAAGCGGAGCGAGATCTTTTTCAAAGATATCCAGTTCTGCAGTCAGATGATCGTTTAATGGAATCAGATAGCGGGTTTTTGCTATCAGAAGTCCGTCGATTTTTAAAAGCAGGTGTTCGTAGGCTTCTTTGGTGAGCGGTAGATTGTATTCTTCCCGCACCATAAGGCCTTCCCCTTTATAGGTGAGATAATAATCATCGTTGGAGCGGCGGATACGTACCACCGGTGCCGTACACAGGTATCCCTGTGCGATTTTTTTACTTTGATATTGTTCTAAGTGCTCAGGTAATGTTTTTACCAGATATTTTCGTTCGATTTCCATTTTATAGAATTCCTCATTTAAAATAAGTTAATAGTTTTTGTACAGCGATACTTTGTGGTTTTCCACTGTCTTCTACGAGTGTGATCTGACGTTCCGGGATTTCTTCTTCTAACAGAATCTCATACACTTCCCCGCGTTCTACAGCGGGTCTGGCAATTCCTTCCGGGCAGAAACCGATGCCGAGATTACTGCGCACCATAGGAAGAATCTGGTCTGTCGTGGCAACTTCCATATCCGGAGAAAAACGCATATGGTTTTCATAGAAAAAGCGGATATACAGATCACTTGTTCCAGTGCCGGAAATCAGAGAAACAAAGGAATAATCTTCGAGTTCTTTCAGAGAACGCTTCCGGCTGGCGATTGCTTTGTAAGCACTGCCTCCGATGAGGACATCATGATAGCTGCGCAGTGCGGTTTTACGCAAAGGTTTTCGGATTTCTAAAGGAGAAGTGACCATGGCGATATCAACCAGACCTTTTTCTAAGGCATCGATGGCCTGTGGGGTGGAATGATTGGAAATTTTCAGGCGCACATGTGGATAATCTTTGTGAAATTCCTGGATTTTATCCAAAAGATACAGACGCATGGCTGTTTCACTGATTCCGACGGTGATCTGTCCGCTTTCAAGGCTCTTGTTTTTGATAATTTCTTTTTCTCCATAGGTGAGCTGTTCAATTGCAATGGCAACGTGACGGAACAGGTGCTCGCCCTCGGTTGTCAGCTGAATCCCTTTGTGGGAACGGATCAGCAGTTTGCAGTCAAGCTCATTTTCCAGAATATTCATACAGCGGGTGATGTTGGGCTGGTTACTTCCGAGCATTTCTGCCGCGTTGGAAAAGCTTTTATAACGGGCAACATAATAGAAAATGCGGTAATAATCTAAAGTCATGATATTCCCTCCTCATAAACTATCGAAAGTATAATACAAAAATGGCAGGTGAGTCAAATGGAAATCCTCCGATTGTGTGCTTGTCGTTTTTGTAAGAAATTGCTACAATAGATCATAGCAATTACCGAAAAGGAGAATGATAAATATGAGCAGACTTGGAATTTTTATTGCAGACGGATGTGAAGAAGTAGAAGCACTGACGGTTGTGGATATTGTGCGCCGTGCAAAACTTGAAATTGACATGATTTCCATCAACGGAACAAAGCAGGTGACCAGTTCCCGCAATGTGACATTTATGACAGACACGACAAAAGAGGAGGCTGACTTTTCCGCGTATGACGGGATCATTCTGCCGGGCGGTATGCCGGGAACGGTTCATCTGGGAGAAGATGATACGGTCAGTCAGGTGATCCGTGAGTTTGCAAAAGAAGGAAAACTTGTTGCGGCAATCTGCGCAGCACCGAGTGTGCTGGGACAGGCCGGAATTTTAAATGGGAAGAAAGCTGCGTGTCATCCGGGATTTGAAGAAAAACTGACCGGAGCAGAAGTATTCTTTTCCCCGGTAGTATGTGATGGAAATGTGATTACAAGCCGCGGCATGGGAACTGCCGTACCGTTTGGTCTTGCAGTTGCCCGTTATTTTACCGATGATGCAACCATAGAACATGTAAAAGCCGGACTTGTATACGCATAAACAGGTTCCAGAAATTGTCAGCTTTTTGTTCTCATAATTCCTCTGGTTCTGGTCACACTATACTCAGGCACATGAGAACAGCAAGTTGACCCCAAAAGCCGACCTGCCTTCTTGTGTGCAGGCCGGCTTTTTTTATGCAGGCATATAAAATACAGGAGGTGAAGAACTATGGCAGGTAACAACAATTCATCAAGCGGTACAAACCGTATGGCAGTACCGGAGGCAAAGGACGCAATGAAGCGTTTTAAGGAAGAGGTTGCAAGCGAGCTTGGAGTACCTTTAAAAGATGGATACAATGGGGATCTGACTTCCAAACAGGCAGGTTCTATTGGTGGAGAAATGGTCAAGAAGATGATCATGAAGCAGGAAGAACAGATGAAATAAGGACTTTCTGCCGGAAAACAAAACAGCGTATGGCTTTTGACAGGCCGTACGCTGTTTTTATTATAGGAAATAAAAAAACACTTGGCAAATATGTATTTCGTATGCTATAATGCTTAAATGACTGTGGTGGTCGTAGTATGCCTGTTTGTACCATCACGGAAAAATAGATCGTACATGGAATTGATATATATAAGGAGGAAACAATTAAGATGAGTGTACAGGTTGAAAATTTAGAGAAGAATATGGCGAAACTTACCATCGAGGTTTCAGCAGAGGATCTGG
>ENA-UEPJ01001432-UEPJ01001432.1-human-gut-metagenome-genome-assembly--contig:-NODE-1432-length-28685-cov-25.330502_pt1 | contig 28685 bp, 30 predicted proteins | sample MGYA00242890_ERZ507896 | MGnify/ENA primary metagenome ERZ507896 (study PRJEB26167, sample SAMN06115508) | human gut metagenome | host: Homo sapiens | place: China:Qinghai | collected 2015-08-20... | reverse complement strand
ACTGGATAAGATCAACCGCAGCCAGATTGCAAAGCAGGTAAAACTTGTTAAACAGGGGCTTGGGGTGGATAAAGATACGATTGTGATTCCTTTTTCAGCTGAGACGAAACAGGGAAGAGAAGAAATCTATGCTCTGATAGATCAGCTGACCGGTAAAGAGGAAGTTACGCAGTAGCAAGGAGGCATTCCTATGAAAAGGCAATATCAGAAGAATCTGAAATTAATAGTCAATTTGTTAGTCTTTGTAACACTTATTTTATTGTGTATTTTACTGCTCCCGAAATTATTGGTGTTCTTTATGCCATTTGTAATCGGATGGATCATATCCTGTATGGCGAATCCACTGGTACATTTCCTGGAGCATCGGATTAAAATACGACGAAAAGCCGGAACGGTCATGGTCATCGTACTGGTTATTGCTGCAGTAGTAGGAGCCTGCTATCTGGTCATATCTATTCTGGCGAAGCAGATAGTCGGTTTCGTGGGGGAGATTCCCGAGATGTGGGAGAGTCTGCAGCAGGATTTCTCACATTTTGGCTCGCTGGTGAATGCCCTGACTGTGAACCTCTCACCGGATCTGGTAGAGAAGCTCAATGAATTCGGCAATTCCATAGGGAAAACGATCAGTGATTTCGTAGGAAATACCCAGGCTTTCTCCGTACAGGGAGTCAGCGGTATGGTAGGAAGTATTGCCAATGTGGCAATCGGAGTTGTGATGTGCCTTTTATCTGCTTATTTCTTTATTGCAGACAGAGAATATATGCTGGAGCTTGTGGATAAGATAATTCCCAAAAGCATAAGACATAAATACGATATTTTTTATAACAGTATGAAACAGGCATTTGGTGGGTACTTCAAGGCACAGTTCTTTATTGAAATCAGAATTTATGTGCTGATTCTGATAGGACTTTTCATATTGAGGATTGACTATTCCTTTCTTATTGCATTGGCAATTGCCTTTCTGGATTTCCTGCCGTTCTTTGGAAGTGGCGCAGTATTCTGGCCGTGGGCAATTATCAAGCTGCTTGGTGGAGATTATGTAAGAGCAATTGGATTCCTGATTATCTGGGGCGTAGGACAGATCGTGCGTCAGCTGATCCAGCCTAAGATTATGGGAGATTCTATTGGAATGGAGCCGATTCCAACTTTGTTTCTGCTGTTTATCGGATATAAGCTTGCCGGGGTAGGCGGTATGATCATAGCGATTCCAGTGGGAATTTTACTTCAGAATATGAATGAAGCAGGCATTTTTGATACACCCAAGATGTGCGTGAAGCTTCTGATTGCGAATCTGAATGACTACAGGAAGCTTACGAAGGAAGATATGGCTGTACTTCAGAAAGAAGAGCAGGATAAGACGGAGGAAAAGAGTGCGAAACTTTAAAATCTTGATACAATACGAAGGAACGAAATATCAGGGCTGGCAGAGACAGGAATCCACAGGGAATACCATACAGGGTAAGTTTGAAGCGATTCTGTCCAAAATGACAGACAGTAAGGTGCAGATTGACGGCTCAGGCAGAACAGATGCCGGAGTACATGCGTATGGTCAGGTGGCTAATTTTAAAATTGACACGAAGATGAGCGCAGATGAGATTATGGACTATATCAACCGCTATCTGCCTGAGGATATCGGAGTCATTCAGATTCAGGAGATGCCTGAGAGATTTCACAGCCGCTTGAATGCTGTGGGTAAGACATATCGCTATCGGATATGGAACAGCACATTTCCCTGTATCTTTGAACGCCGTTATGTATATGAACTGCCACAGAAGCTGGATCTGGAAGCTATGAGAGAGGCTGCCTCCTATTGTATAGGCAAGCACGATTTCAGAGCATTTACCTCTAATAAAAAAAGCAAGAAGTCTACTGTCAGAACGATAGAAGCCATTCAGATTGAAAGAATAGGCGAAGAAGTTGTTCTGACATATCGAGGTGATGGCTTCCTGTATCATATGGTGCGGATATTGACGGGAACACTTATAGAAGTAGGACTTGGACAGCGCAACCCTTCAGAAATGGAGATGCTGCTATCCAGAGGATCGAGAGATATGGCAGGAGCGTTGGCGCCTGCTAAAGGACTTGCCTTAATGGAAGTTCGTTACTAACTCTGATGAGGTGTCCCTAACAGATAGAGAATTGTATCAATAACGATAGCTTTCATTTGATCCGGATTCAATCCGGGGTGCTTATGAAAAGTTAATTCATGGCTGAGAGAGTCTACCATGTTATAGATAATGTGGGTCTTCTCAGCCAGATTTTCACAGTCATATCCGGCATTTCTTAGAAATTCTTCCAGCTGTAGAGTAGTCTTTAACTCCATATCTGCCATGAGAGAGGCAACTTCGTCATTGTGGTGAGATCGATCAGGAAGAAGCGGAAGAAGAAAAAAGAATAAAAAGTTTTTTGATATTTGGATTAAGATATGATAAAGTGGTAAATAGCTCAAAATTTTACCTATATCATGATCGGCTGGATCATAGATATAGTCAATGACACAAAGAACAGATGCATCAAAAGGGGCAACATGAACGAGAAAGAATTTGATTTTACCAAGAAAAAAAGAGTAGTTGTAAAAATCGGTTCCTCTTCTTTGAACAGAGGAGAAACCGGAAATCTGAATTTTACGAAACTGGAACATCTGGTGCGTGAACTCTGTGATATGAGAAACCGCGGAATGGATGTATGTCTGGTAAGTTCCGGTGCAATTGCAGTGGGGCGGCAGACAATCGGTCTGAATGAGCGGCCAAAGGATATTTCCACAAAGCAGGCATGTGCGGCGGTTGGACAGGCAAGACTCATGATGACATATCAGAGAATGTTTGCAGAGTACAACCAGATCGCAGGACAGATCCTGATGACAAAAAATACAATGGTAAACCCAGTGTCGAGAGAAAACGCCCAGAATACATTTGAGGAGCTATTTCGGCTTGGGGTAATCCCGATTGTAAATGAAAATGATACAGTTTCTACTTATGAAATGCAGTTTGGTGACAATGATACATTGTCAGCAATCGTTTCTTCTCTGGTAGGAGCAGACCTTTTGATCCTTTTGTCGGATATCGATGGTTTGTTTACGGATGATCCGCATAAAAATCCAGACGCAAAATTAATTAAAGTAGTAGATAAGATAGACACGAAACTGCTTGGCATGGCGAAAGGTTCTACTGGAAGTGATGTCGGAACCGGCGGCATGGCGACAAAACTCACCGCAGCAAAGATCGCAACGCTTTCCGGCGCGGATATGGTGATCGCAAATGGTGCAGATGTATGCATTTTACATCATATCATTGATGATGATTTCACAGGAACAATTTTTAAAGCCGATAAGAGTGAAAGCTTTCATATCGCAGATTTTATTATGGAGACAATAGGATAATGGAACAGTCAAAAATCGACAGAATTAATGAGTTATACAGAAAATCAAAAGCCGAGGGACTGACCGAGGCGGAAAAAAAGGAACAGGCGCTTCTGCGCAAACAATTTGTGGCGGATGTGAAGAAGAATCTCACGGCACAGTTGAATAATATTGATATCCAAAATGAGGATGGAACCATAGAAAACCTTGGTGAAAAATATGGAAACAAATCCAAAAAGCTTTCGTAAGGAACATCTTGCAATCCGAAATGCAATGTCAGAGAAAGAGGTAGCGGAAAAAAGCGGTGTTATTGTAAAGAGGCTGCTTCAAACAGGCTGGTATCAAAATGCGCAGGAAATTTTTGCTTATTATCCGTTGAAAAATGAGGTGGACTGCCGTGCATTGTTTTTACAGGCATGGTCAGATGGGAAAAAGATTGCACTTCCGAGAACAAGGGAAGAAAATCAGATGGATTTTTACTATATAGATGATTTTATGCAGTTGAAAGAGGGCGCATTTCATGTGATGGAACCAATGGAAAACTGTGTCAGGGCAGTTCCGGACAAACAGCCGGTCATTGTTCCGGGAAGCGTGTTTGGCAGGGACGGCAGCCGTTATGGGTATGGAAAGGGTTATTATGACCGCTTTTTTGCAAAAAATCCGAAGCTGAAACGATATGCGGTCTGTTATGCAAACCAGTTAGAAGAATCTTTGGTAACCGATATTTATGATGTCGAAATGCATGAAATATATACCGAGACAGAAGTGATCAGAAAGGGAGTATAGAATGGAATTATTGGAAATTTGTAAACAGGCAAAAGCAATTGCACCAAAAATTGGAATACTTGATACAAACACGAAAAATCAGGCACTTCTTGCAGTAGCAGATTTTTTAGTGAAAGAACAAAATTCCATTTTGGATGCCAACAAAATTGATATTGAGAATGGTAAGAAAAATCATATGCCGGAAGGACTGCTTGACCGTCTGCTCCTGACAGAAGCGCGGATCGCACAGATGGCGGAAGGACTGCGGCAGGTTGCAGCGCTGGATGATCCGATCGGGGAAGTCCTGGGAATGAAAAAAAGACCAAACGGACTTATGATCGGTCAGAAACGTGTACCGCTCGGCGCTGTCGGAATTATTTATGAGGCAAGACCTAATGTGACGGCAGATGCATTTGCCCTCTGCTTTAAGACTGGAAATGTTGTGATTTTAAAAGGCGGTAGTGATGCAATCCATTCCAATATTGCGATCGTGGCGGCGATCCGCAAAGCACTTGTAAATGAGAAGCTTCCGGAGCAGGCAATTGCTTTGATCGAGGATACGTCGAGAGAGACAGCAGCAGCCTTTATGAAAATGAATGAATATGTGGATGTACTGATTCCAAGAGGCGGAGCAGGGCTGATCAAAGCTGTTGTAAATCAGGCAACAATCCCGGTCATTGAAACAGGAACCGGAAATTGTCATATTTTTGTGGATGAGACTGCGGATTTTGATATGGCAATGGATATTATATTAAATGCCAAGACACAGAGGATTGGTGTGTGCAATGCATGTGAATCGCTTGTCATCCATGAAAAAATTGCAGATACATTTCTGCCGGAATTAATGAAGCGTCTCGCAGAGAAGAACGTGGAAGTCCATGGAGACGAAAAAGTGATGCAGATTGCAGGTGAAGGCTGCATGAAAAGGGAATTGCTTGTTCCTGCAACTGAGGAAGACTGGGGGAGAGAGTATTTGGATTACAAACTTTCTGCGAAGACAGTTTCCTCCATTGATGAGGCCATTGCCCATATCAATCAATACAACACAGGCCATTCCGAGGCGATCATCACAAACAATTATTCCAATGCGGAGAAGTTCTTAAATGAGATTGATGCAGCATGTGTTTATGTGAATGCCTCGACACGTTTTACGGACGGATTTGAGTTCGGATTTGGTGCGGAGATTGGAATTTCCACACAGAAGCTCCATGCGAGAGGACCGATGGGACTGATCGCCCTGACCAGCACAAAATATATTATTTACGGGAATGGACAGATCCGGAAATAAATGATAAAATACTGACTTGCGGTATGTTCTATAAAAAAACAGAACATATGTTTGCCAAAACAATAAAAGTATGCTATAATTTAAGAAAAGATAGGATAACACAATGAAAGAAAAGAGAAACATTACCATTATTGATAAAAAGCAGATTCCTTCCGAGGAGCCGGCAAGACAGTATTATTTCATGGATATTGCAAAAAAATATGTTGCAGAATTAGCAGAGCAGAAGGGAGCGCCGCTCACATTCTGCGTGACGACGTTCGGGTGCCAGATGAATGCCAGGGATTCCGAGAAATTAGTCGGTATTCTGGAAAAAATCGGTTATGTGGAAGCACCGGATGAAAAGGCCGATTTTGTCATTTATAATACCTGTACTGTTCGTGAGAATGCCAATAATAAGGTTTACGGCAGACTTGGTTACTTACATGGCTTTAAGAAAAAGAACCCATATATGATGATCGGACTCTGCGGATGTATGATGCAGGAGCCAACCGTTGTTGAAAAGATACAGAACAGTTACCGGTTTGTGGATCTGATTTTTGGAACCCACAATATTTATAAATTTGCAGAACTGATTGTGACAGCACTGGAGTCTGATTCCATGACAATTGATATCTGGAAAGATACTGACAAGATTGTGGAAGACCTTCCGGTCGAGCGGAAGTATTCCTTTAAATCTGGTGTGAATATCATGTTCGGCTGCAATAATTTCTGTAGCTACTGTATCGTTCCTTACGTGCGTGGACGTGAGCGAAGCCGTGAGCCGAAAGAGATCGTGCGTGAGATCGAACATTTAGTGCAGGACGGCGTTGTGGAAGTGATGCTGCTGGGACAGAATGTCAATTCTTATGGCAGGAATCTGGAACATCCGATGACGTTTGCACAGCTTTTGCAGGAGATTGAAAAGATCGAGGGACTGGAGCGTATCCGGTTTATGACTTCCCATCCGAAGGATTTATCGGATGAACTGATCGAAGTGATGAAGAATTCCAAAAAAATCTGCAATCACCTTCATTTGCCATTGCAGTCTGGAAGCAGCCGCATTTTAAAAATCATGAACCGTCATTATGACAAGGAACATTATCTGGAATTAGTGGATAAGATCAGGGCGGCAGTGCCGGATATTGCACTTACAACCGATATTATCGTAGGTTTCCCGGGAGAGACCGAGGAAGATTTTGAGGAGACGATGGATGTTGTGCGCAGAGTCCGCTATGACAGTGCGTTTACGTTTATATATTCCAAGAGAACCGGGACACCGGCAGCGACAATGGATGACCAGATTCCGGAAGAGGTGATCAAGGAACGATTTGACCGTCTGCTGCATGAGGTTCAGACAATTTCTGCTGAGAAAGCGGGAAAACTTACAGGTCAGACACTTCCGGTATTAGTTGAGGAAGTGAACGGACAGGATGCATCTCTTGTCACTGGAAAACTGACTAATAATTCAACGGTACATTTCCCGGGAACGGCGGACATGATTGGAACGATTCAGAATGTTGTGCTTGAGGAATGTAAAGGATTCTATTACATTGGCAGACTTGCTTAATGATTCGTGAAAGCAGGATAAAAAAGGATGTATGCATATATAAAAGGAACATTAGAAGAGACAGGTGAAGATTATATCGTGGTCGAGGCTGGCGGGATCGGGTATCAGATCTTTACGACCGGTCAGACCTTTCAGTATCTTCCGTCCATGGGGGAAGAGGTAAAAGTTTATACTTATCTGCATGTGCGGGAGGATGCGATGATCTTATTTGGTTTTCTCACCAAGGATGATTTGTTTGTGTTCAGACTCCTGCTTGGAGTGAGCGGGATCGGACCGAAGGGCGCACTTGCGATCCTCTCTGTCATGACGACAGATGACCTCCGGTTTGCTGTGCTTGGCGATGATGCAAAGGCAATCGCAAAAGCACCGGGTGTCGGAGCAAAGACGGCACAGCGTCTGATTCTGGAATTAAAAGATAAATTGAGCCTTGAGGATGCGTTTGAACAGAAGTTAGCGAAGAATGACAACCCGGTTCAAAACAAAGCCAAAGGAGCCAAGAATGAGGCTATCGAGGCACTGGTTGCGCTGGGTTATTCCTCCTCAGAGGCATTAAAAGCATTAAACGGTATTGAGATTACAGATGATACCGATGTGGAAGACATCTTAAAGGCTGCATTGAAAAATATGGCTTTTATGTAAAAAAGGACAGGTAACATGGAAAAGAGAGTAATTTCCACTCAGGTTCAGGATGAGGATATTAAAATTGAAAAAAATCTAAGACCGCAGACGTTAGATGATTACATTGGACAGCAGAAAGCCAAGAAGAATTTAAAGGTTTATATCGAAGCGGCAAAACAGCGTGGAGAGTCTTTAGATCATGTCCTGTTTTTTGGACCTCCGGGACTTGGCAAGACAACGTTGGCGGGCATTATTGCAAATGAGATGGGAACTCACATGAAGATCACTTCGGGACCTGCAATTGGAAAGCCGGGTGAGATGGCGGCAATCTTAAGCAATCTGCAGGAGGGAGATATTCTGTTCGTGGATGAGATTCATCGCTTGAACCGTCAGGTGGAAGAGGTGCTCTATCCGGCTATGGAGGATTACGTGATCGATATTATGATCGGAAAAGGGGCTACCGCACGTTCCATCCGTCTTGACCTTCCGAAGTTTACACTGGTAGGGGCAACGACAAGGGCAGGTCTTTTGTCTGCACCGCTCCGGGACAGATTTGGTGTGATCCATCATCTTGAATTTTACACGGTGGATGAATTGAAAACCATTATTATCCATTCGGCAGAGAAGTTAGGTGTTGAGATTGACGAGGATGGAGCCTACGAGCTTGCGAGAAGATCAAGAGGAACACCTCGTCTTGCAAATCGGCTGTTAAAACGCGTCAGAGATTTTGCGGAAGTGAAATATGACGGAAAGATCACAAAAGATGTTGCTTCTTTTGCGTTAGATCTTTTGGAAGTCGACAAGTTTGGTCTTGATCAGAATGACAGGAACATCCTGATGACAATTATTGAAAAGTTTCAGGGCGGACCGGTGGGACTGGACACACTGGCAGCTTCCATCGGGGAGGATTCCGGAACAATCGAAGATGTCTACGAGCCGTATCTTGTCCAGAACGGTTTTGTGATCCGGACACCAAAGGGCAGAATGGTAACAGATCTTGCCTATCAGCATTTTGGAATTGAAAAATAGTGCAAGTTGTTATTGCTTTTACAATATCTTGCTTATATAATATATAACATATACTATAGCTTGTACGTATATTGGGAAAGGCAAAAGCCTGCCGGGAGGAGATCGTTATGTCTGAGAAGTCCAGTGCTGAAGTGATCATTGGCGGTAAAGTTTATACTTTAAGCGGCTATGAGGGAGAAGAATACCTACAGAAAGTAGCGGCTTATATCAACAATAAAATAAATGAGTTTGATTCCATGGAAGACTATCGGAGATTTCCGACGGATATGAAGGCAACTCTGTTACAGTTGAATATTGCGGATGATTATTTTAAGGCAAAAGCACAGGTGGAGAAGTTAGAACAGGATATTGAGATGAAGGATCGTGAGATTTATAATCTGAAGCATGATCTGATCTCAAACCAGATTAAAACTGAGAGCGATGAGAAGACTCTGACAGAATTGCAGGCTGAGAATAAAGAACTTCTGTTGAGCAAAGCCAAATTAGAGGCTGCGAACAAAGAACTTCTGTTAAACAAAACAAAACTGGAGGCTTCTTTAGAGGATGCCCTGCTTGGAAAAGTTCCTGGTGCAAAGAAGCACGGAGAAGAAAAGAACGCAAAAAAAGAAGAATAGATACGGGGACGATTTTATCGTCCCTTTTTCCTTATAGACAATGTTCAGGTTTGAAAATAAACAGGTGAAAAGATGAAAAAAAATCAGTTAGAATTATTAGCACCGGCCGGTTCGTATGATATTTTCAGGGCGGTACTAAATGCAGGGGCAGACGCTGTGTACGTGGGTGGCGGACAGTTCGGCGCCAGGGCATATGCCAATAATTTTTCCGAGGAAGAACTGCTCCGTGCAATTGACGAAGCGCATATTCATGGAAAACAACTCTATCTTACCGTAAATACGCTGTTGAAAGAAGAAGAGTTAGAAGCTCAGTTATATGACTATCTGCGCCCGTATTATGAGCAGGGATTAGATGCTGTGATCGTGCAGGATATGGGGGCTTTTCAGTTTATCCGTGAGTATTTTCCGAAAATGGATATTCACACAAGTACCCAGATGACTATCTGTAACCGTTATGGTGCGGAAATGATGAAAGAGCTTGGCGCAACAAGAGTCGTGACAGCGCGTGAGATGTCGTTTGCGGAGATTAAGGATATTGCTGATCATGTGGATATCGAGATCGAAAGTTTTGTGCATGGAGCATTGTGTTACTGTTATTCCGGACAGTGTCTGCTCAGCAGTATGCTTGGAGGCAGGAGCGGAAACCGCGGCAGATGTGCGCAGCCATGCAGGCTTCCCTATGAAGTTTACGATGCGAAGCGGAAAAAAATTGCCTGTGAGCCATTTGTGTTAAGCCCGAAAGATCTCTGCACGATCGAGGATATCCCAAAGCTTGCAGAGAGCGGTATTTTCTCGTTTAAAATTGAAGGCAGAATGAAACAGGCAGAATATGCTGCCGGTGTTGTGTCTGTCTATCGTAAATATATGGATCGATATTTCGAATATGGTGCGAAAGACTATCATGTATCCAAAGAGGATATGCAAAAGCTTTATGACTTTGGAAACCGGAGTGGTTTTACGAAGGGTTATTATGAGAAACATAATGGAAACGATATGATCACGTTCCAGAAACCAAACCATGCAAAAGGAAATGAAGCGCTTCAGGAGAAAGTCAGGGAAGATTTCTGCCGTGGTGAAATAAAAGAAAAAATCAATGGAAATTTAATATTATCCCAAGATTCCCCTGCTATACTGGATGTGACATTGGGAGATCTTCATTATACAGCAGGCGGTGATGTGGTACAGCCTGCATTAAAGCAGCCTTTGTCCATGGAAAAGGTACGCGAGAATATGGAGAAAACAGGAAACACGCCGTTTGAGTTTGAGAATCTTACCATTGCGATGAAGGATGCCATTTTCCTTCCGATGAAATCTCTAAACCAGCTCAGAAGAGATGCGTTAGAAGGACTGGAAAAGCTTTGCGTGGAACAGTTCCGCAGGGAGGTGGAACAGGTGGATCGTGCCGGAATGAAGGCGCAGGAGAGTACAGCCGGTACACCAGAGAAATATTTGTCTGCTCTGACAGAGCAGAGATGTCAGTTACAGCCGCTTTTGGAGAATGAACTGGTTTCTGATATTTATCTGGATCAGGCCTGCTACCGCAGAAAGGATTTGTGGGAAGAATTAAAAGCGGATATTGCAAAAATTCATGCGGCGGGGAAAAAGGCATATTATGTGTTCCCATCTGTTTTTCGGAAAAACACCTCGGATTTTTATCTGGGATCCCTGAAACAACTGGACAGCTGTTCTGTGGATGGAGTGGTGGTAAAGAGTCTGGATGCAGTCTGGTTTGTACATAAGTATCTGCCGCAGATGCCAATAATCTTTGATCAGGGGCTTTATACTTATAATCACAGAGCACAGGAAATGTTCCGTGAATTTCATCCGGTCCGTATGACGACACCTTATGAATTAAACCGTGGTGAACTGAAAAAGAGGGATAATACAGACAGCGAGGTGGTACTTTATGGATATCTCCCGTTGATGACATCGGCGCAGTGTGTGCATGCCAATACCGGAAAATGTGATACGACATCTGTAGTAACATATTTAAAAGACCGTTATGGAAAATTTTTCCCGGTCAAAAATAACTGTATGGAATGTTATAATACCATTTATAATACGACGCCACTGATGTTGTTTGGCTATGGGAAGGAGCTGCAAAAAGCAGATTTTTCCAACTTCAGACTGAACTTTACGGTGGAGAGTGAGGAGAAAGTGCGGCAGATCCTTGCGATTTATGAGACTGTATTTTATGAGGGAAGAAAAAACCTCGCAGATGTGTACCAGGGGGAGTATACCAATGGTCATTATAAAAGAGGAGTAGAGTAAAACATGACGAATCTTATCATAGAAATATCAAAATATTTCATGATTTTTATGTTTGCTTTTTATACGTACGAGTGCTTTGCGGCATTTCGTCAGAAAATCAAACCGGAACAAAGAGAACATATTTTAAGCAGACAGTGCGCAGCAATCTTTCTGATCCACTTTGATGCCTTTGCGGTGATCTATCTGGTGACGGAGGATATCAGTATACTGGTCTTTTATGCGGCGCAGGCAGTGCTTCTGGCGATGATACAGACCTGTTATCAATTGTTTTACAGCAGATCATCGAGACTTTTGACGAACAATCTGTGCATGCTTTTGACGATCGGGTTTATCATGCTGACAAGGCTTTCTTTTGACAGCGCCAGAAAACAATATTTTATAACGCTGGTGTCGATGATATTTTCACTCATCATCCCGGTATTGATCAACCGGGTTGGATTTGTGCGGAAATTATACTGGTTATTTGCAATCGTTGGGATCCTGGCGCTTTTGGTTGTGACGATCGCCGGAAATACAAGTTATGGAGCTAAAATTTCGCTCTCCATTGCAGGAATTTCGATCCAGCCGAGTGAGTTCGTAAAAATTTTATTTGTATTTTTTGTGGCAGGCATGTTATATCAGGATACTTCTTTTCAACGTGTGTGTGTGACAACGGTGATCGCTGCGATCCATGTGCTGATCCTTGTGGCATCCCGCGATCTTGGTGCAGCACTGTTGTTTTTCGTGACTTATGTGGTCATGCTTTATGTTGCAACGAAAAAAGTGCTTTATTTTGCGGGCGGACTTGCCGCCGGAAGCGCAGCTTCTGTGGTGGCTTACCATCTTTTTTCCCATATCCGGGTGAGGGTGAGAGCATGGCAGAATCCGCTGGCATATATCGATAAGGAGGGATACCAGATCTCGCAGTCTCTGTTTGCCATTGGAACAGGAGGATGGTTTGGAATGGGATTATATCAGGGGCTGCCGGATAAAATACCGGTCGTAAAACAGGATTTTATTTTTTCGGCAATCTCAGAGGAACTTGGCGGTATTTTTGCACTGTGCCTGATCATGGTATGTTTTAGCTGCTTTCTGATGTTTTTAAATATTGCGATGCAGATGAAAGATCAGTTTTATAAACTTGTGGCACTCGGACTTGGAACGATTTATGCATTTCAGGTATTCCTGACGATCGGAGGCGTTACAAAGTTTATTCCGTCTACAGGAGTGACGCTTCCGCTTGTGAGTTACGGAGGAAGTTCCCTGTTAAGTTCTATGATCATTTTTGCAGTGATCCAGGGTTTGTATATTTTGAGACAGGATGAAGGAGAGATAAATGCGTCTAAAAGCAGGAAAAACAGACAAAACAGAAAAAAGACAACCGGATTCGAAAACGCAGACATCGAAAAACTCTCGTAAAAACAACCGGGAATTTACGGTCATTACCTATGCAGTTCTTGTACTTTTTGTCTGCATGATGGGATATTTTGCATATTTCCAGTTTGTAAAAAGTGAAGATTTTATCAATAGTCCTTATAATAAAAGACAGGATCTTTTTGCAAGGAAGGTGACGCGCGGCGAAATTATTTCTGCCGATGGCCGCATACTCGCAGAAACGATCACAGATACGGATGGGACCGAGACAAGATATTATCCGTATGCCAATATGTTTGCGCATGTCGTTGGTTTCTCTACCAACGGAAAGTCCGGACTGGAATCGATTGCTAATTTTAACCTGCTGCGCTCCCACACGATGACTTTGGAGAAAGTGGTCAATGAACTTCAGGGAGAGAAGAACATTGGTGACAATGTGGTGACAACGTTAAATTATGATCTGCAGGATACGGCATACGAGGCATTAGGAAAATATGATGGAGCCATTGTCGTGATGGAGCCATCGACCGGGAAAATACTTGCCATGGTGTCAAAACCGGATTACGATCCAAATAATATCGCAGAAGACTGGGATGAACTGACAGCAGAAGACAGTGAGAGCTCTGTGCTGCTAAACCGTGCGACGCAGGGACTTTATCCGCCGGGGTCTGTGTTTAAAATTTTTACGACATTGGAATATGTACATGAAAACAGTGATTATGAAGATTACTCCTTTGACTGCAATGGTAAATTCACAGAGGGGGATTCTGTCATTCACTGTTACAAAAACAAGCGACACGGACAGGAAGATCTGATCGGCTCATTTGCCGATTCCTGTAATTCTTCGTTTGCATCGTTAGGTCTTACTCTGGATCCGGATTCTTTTACAGAGCTGTGTGACAGCTTGCTCTTTAATACGAGCCTTCCACTCAGGTTTGAATCCTCAAAGAGCAGTTTCTCGCTGGATGCGGATGCAGATGTGTCTACGGTGTTAGAGACGTCCATCGGGCAGGGAAAAACGCTGGTGACACCGATGCATATGGCGCTTGTTGTGTCAGCAATCGCCAATGACGGAGTACTCATGAACCCTTATCTGATCGATCACACGGAAAATTATAATGGTATCGTGGTTGATGCATATGAACCGACAGAATATGGAACACTTTTGTCAACGGAGGATGCATCTTTAATGCAGACCTTTATGAGAGAAGTTGTGGAGGATGGAACCGGAGAACGTCTCTCGGGGCAGAGTTATACTGCCGCGGGAAAAACAGGAACGGCAGAGTTTTCAACGTCCTCAAAGGCTTCCCATGCATGGTTTGTGGGTTATGCCCACCGTGAGGACAAGGAAGATATCGCAGTTGCGGTTATCGTGGAGGATTCCGGATCAGGCAGTGAGTATGCAGTTCCAATCGCAAAAAAGATTTTTGATGCATATTATCAGTAAACGGGGCAGGAAAGATATTTCAGTATTGGTTGCATGAAAAAACGAAAAGTATTATACTTATAACAAAAAACCACATCAGGAGGTATTGCAATGATCGAGGCAACAAGTTGTGGCGGTGTGGTAATATTTCGAGGTAAGATACTTCTCTTATATAAGAATTATAAGAATAAATATGAGGGCTGGGTTCTTCCGAAAGGAACTGTGGAAGAAGGGGAAGAATTCAGGGATACTGCGACTCGTGAAGTGTTAGAAGAGACAGGAGCGGCGGCAAGTATCATTAAGTATATTGGAAAGAGCCAGTATACGTTTACCGTGCCGGAGGATACTGTGGAAAAGGAAGTACACTGGTATCTGATGATGGCAGACAGTTATTACAGCAAACCACAGCGTGAGGAATATTTTGTTGATTCCGGATATTACAAATATCATGAGGCTTACCATCTGCTCAAATTTGCGAATGAGAAGCAGATTTTAGAGAAAGCTTATAATGAATATCTGGAGTTGAAGAAAAACAATTTGTGGGGCAGCCACAAGTACTTTTAATGTGAGGATTCGCATGAAATGGTATGACGATTTATACGTAGGCGAGAGCATCGTACATAAGACAAATAAGATCAAATGGAAAATTCGTCATAATGCAGGGCAGATTAATATTTACGTGATCACTCTGGCATCAAGTGAGAAGAATTTATTAGATATCATTCCTTCGCATGAACTGCTGCAGAAGGGCTACCCGAAGAAGCAGTTATATGTCATCGGATTGGCAAAAGGATATGATGAGGCAGTGGAAGTCGCTGCGTCTGTGATCGATGAAGTTTACCGCCAGACCGGGGCATTCGAGGTGGCTTCATATCTCAGGGAAAAAAGGAGGAGAAAAGCAGAATGACCACCGTGTTACTCACAATCTTAAAAATCATTGGGATTGTGCTGCTGGTGATTCTTGGAATCATGCTTTTTCTGCTGGCAGTCTTATTGTTTGTACCGGTACGTTATTCCGTGAAAGGAACAGTCGATAACAATATTACCGCAGAGGGCAAAATAAGCTGGTTATGTTCGATATTCCGATATGATTTTACGTTTCAGGAGCAGGAATTGAACGGCGAAGTCCGGATATTTGGCTTTCGTCCGAAGAAAAAAGAGAGAGTATCGGAAGAAGAGCTGGAGGAGGAAGCTGTTCCTGAAGTAAAAGACGGGGTGGAAGAGGTTGTTTCTGATCTTGTTTCCGCTGCCGGGGAAGAAGATAAATCGGAGAAAACTCCGATTAAGCCAGAGCAGGATCAAGAGGTAGATTCTCACAAGGGTAAGCAGAACAGAAAATCATCCGATAAAAATTCCCGACCATCCGGAAAAAATATTTTCATGCGGATGTGGGATAAAATAAAAAGCTTCATGAAAAAAATCAAGAATTTTTTCATTGGCATACAAAAGAGGCTGATCAGTTTCAAAGAGTTCGTGGTAAAAGTCAAAGAGATTGTGGCGGACACGAAAAATCAGTATGCTGTGAGGCGATTGTGGGAAGAATTATTATATCTGCTCAAACATTTTGGCTTTCGGAAAATCCATACAGAACTGACGTTTGCGCTGGCTGATCCGGCGCTTACCGGACAGGTGTTAGGTATTTTGTGCATGATGCCTTTTTTGTATCAGTATGACTTTCATATATTCCCTGATTTTGAGTCTGAATCATATTATATCAGGGGCAGTTATGATATGAAGGGCAGAATCCAATTGATCTTCCTGCTGATCACGTTTATTCGAATTGTGGCAGATAAGGATCTGAGGTGTTTTTTGAAAAAAATACTGGATAAGAGATAAACAGTTTCGGAAGAACGAAACGTTTATGCAGAGATCAGTAACGGTGAAGATACCGGACAGACAAAAACATAATATTTTATCATTACAAATAGAACAAAAATAGAAAGGTGGCAGTAACAATGGGAGACAATAGTTTTCATACAACAGTAGAATCTTTATTCAAGGGAATGGACAGTTTTATTACAACAAAAACGGTGGTTGGTGATGCAATCCATATCGGTGATACCATTATTTTACCATTGGTGGATGTTTCCTTTGGCGTGGCAGCCGGAGCGTTCAGCCAGGAGAAGAAAAACAATGGTGCCGGTGGTATGGGCGGAAAGATCACACCGAGCGCTGTGTTAGTGATCCAGAATGGAACAACCAAGCTTGTCAACATCAAAAATCAGGATGGACTTACGAAAGTGCTGGATATGGTGCCGGACTTTGTGAACAAATTCACATCAAAAGGTGAGAAAGAGAATGTTGTGGAAGAATCAGAAGATGATTCAGTTGCAAAGAAAACAGCAGCAAAAGAGATGGAGCAGATTTTAAGTGATTCTGTCAATAAAGAGGAATAATTTTAATGGATTTTCAAACATTAGGTGTTTTGTTATATCGTACACGAGAGAAAAAACACTTAAGTTTATTGGATGTGTGCTCGGGGATTTGTTCGCAGTCGACTTTGTCGCGCGTTGAACAGGGAAGCAGGGAATTAGATTCGCTTACAAGTGAAATGCTGCTTGGCAGAATCGGACGTGAAGTTACACGCTTTGAATTGATTTTAAATGCGGAAGATTATTATCTGAATCAATTGCGAATTGAAATTAATGAGAATATTGAAGAAAAAAATTATATAAAGGCAAAAGAAAAAATTAATTTATACAGACAACATATGCCAGCAGAGGGAAAAGTACATGAACAATTTTGCTGTTATATGGAGTGCCGGATATTAATTGCTCAAAATGAAATAACAGAGAAACTTTCAGCATTGCTATTGCGGGCGATACGTTATACGATACCAGACTATTTATTGGAAAATTGTGTCAGCAGAAGGTTGTATAGTCCTGTTGAAATAGAATTGATTCGTATGCATATAACATATAATGACCGAAAATGCGAATGTAATGAAGTGGAATTATTTTTAATTATGGATTTTGTGACAGAGTTTTATAGTTTAAAACAACAGGAAAAAATAGAAATTCCACTTCTGGTAGATTGTGTAAAATATGAGATTGCATTAGAAAAATATAATAGGGCATTAGCATCAATAGAAAGAGCATTGGACATTATTTCAGTGGGTCGGAGTATGCAATATGTTGGCGAATTGCATTTCTTAAAAGCACAGGTGTTGAGTTGTGTCCAGAATAGTATAGATAAGAATCGTGAATGGCAAGATGAATGTAAAAGAGAATGTTTTATGGCATATGTTGTTTTTGGCGTTATGGGGAAGAAAGAAGAAAAAGAAGAAATCTACAAATACTGTTTGGAGAAATTAAATTGGCAAATTACAGAGCAAATGATGTTATCAGATTGACAAGAAAAGCAGTGGGACTTTCGCAGGAAGCTATAAGTGAGGGCATCTGCTCAGTGGAAACTTTTTCTAGAATTGAAAGAGGAAAAACGAAGATAAAGGGTGACACTTATAAAAAAATTATGGAGCGTATGGAACGAAACACAGACATAAATAAAAAATTTCAAAAATGTGATGTACCTGATAAATGTTACCCCGTTAATAAAATATACAAACTTTCTGAACTCAAAAAACGAAATATATACTTTGAACCGAATGTATATTTTGAAGACAGACTTTTTACAGCACAAGTACTTATTAATCTAAAAACATTAGTAACTGTTCCTAATACTTACTACAACTATTGGACAAATCCTAATTCTATAGTAAAAACAAAGTCAAAGAAAAAATTAAAAGATTCACAATATACAAAAGAAAAACTAATGAAATACTTAAAAGAAAATAATGTTAATCTTGATCATTATTACACTAAAATAAAAAAATTTAAAATTTTAGGTCTAACTTTCCTAAAAATTAAATATTATAAATATAAGAAAGAACTTATTTTTCTAAATCAAATAAAATTTCAAATTAAGAACTAAAATTTTCTTATTTATGGTACAATCTATATATGGAAAAGAAAATTAAAATTGGACTTATAGGATTAGGAACAGTAGGTTCCGGAGTTTTTAAGACATTACAGTCTTTTGATAATGTAGAAGTAAAAAGTATTGCAGTTCGTAATATCAACAAAAAAAGAGATATCAAAGGGTTAGATGAATCAATTGTAACAGATGACGCTTATAAAATCGTCAATGACCCTGAAATCGATATTGTTGCAGAACTTGTAGGCGGGTTAGAACCAGCTTTTGACTTAATTGCAACTGCAATTAAAAATGGTAAACATATTGTAACCGCCAATAAAGAACTCCTTGCAAAAAGAGGAGAAGAATTATTTAAAATAGCAGAAGAATATAACAAAGTAATTCTATACGAAGCTGCAATTGCCGGTGGCATACCAATTATAATGCCTATTAAAACAATTCTTGCAGGCAATAAAATTAACCACATTGAAGCAATCGTAAATGGCACAACAAATTACATTTTAACTAAAATGGACGTGCAAGGAGCTCAATATTCAGATGTCTTAAAAGAAGCTCAAGAATTAGGCTATGCTGAAGCTGATCCTACAGGCGATGTTGAAGGTTTTGATGCAGCATACAAAATTGCAACCCTTGCTTCAATTACATTTAATAAAAGAATAAAAATTGAAAATGTATACAGAGAAGGAATTACAAAAATTCGTGCAGAAGATATGAAAGCTGCAAACGATTTAGGCTATAAAATTAAACTAATCGCATCAGCACATATGGACGATAATGAAAATGTTGATGTAAGAGTACACCCAATGCTTGTTTCAAAAAAATCAACTCTTGCACACATTGATTATGTAACAAATGCTGTATCATTAAGCGGTCACCCTATAGGCAGCGTAACACTTTCAGGCCCTGGAGCTGGAGAGTTTCCAACAGCAAGTTCTGTTGTAGGTGATATTCTTGCTATCGCAGCAGAAATCGGAAAATCTGATTATATTCTGCCTATGATGAGATGCAAACATAATGATGCAGCTCATATGATTAATATTTCCGACACAACAAACAAATATTACATATCTATTAATGCTAAAAACAACAAAGGTGTAATAGGTAAAATCGGAACAATTTGTGCAAACAATGATATAAGTTTAGCAAGCATTGTACAACGCTGCGTATCAGATGATAATACTGCAGATATTACGGTTATTACAGAACTTGTTAAAGAAAAAAATATGCAAAAGGCAATCAAACAAATTGAACAAGATGGAAATATCGTAAAAAGCTTAATAAGAGTACAAGTATAACAAAATATATGAAGGAATAGAAAATGTCAGAAAATAAGCAAAAAATAACCTTTGCTCAAAAATTAATAATAATAATCCTTCCAATAATTGTAATTTTATTTTGTTGTTATAATATTTCAACATCAAATTTGATATGTTCATCATATTCTGGATGTAAAATTGTTGAACAAAACTTGTTCAGATACACAGTGAAAGAAAAAAGAGTAAATTTAGATACAATAAGCAAATTTTATGTATCAAGTTCTATCGATATAATGAAACTCTGGAATTATTTCAATGCAAGTTCTTCAGATCAAGCTCGGATCAAAAGAAAAGAAATACTAAAATATCATATTTATGCATTAACAAAAAACGGAGAAAAACAAAAATTTTTCTCTGCCTGCTCACACCAGAAATATAAAGCAGAAAATATAGCTAAAGAGTTAAACGACCTTTTAAATTCTTCTGACAAAAACATTAATATAAAATATTAAAATTTCTATAAAGGAAAAGAGGGAAAGTATGTACTATCAAGGATTAATCAATACATTCAGAGAATACCTTCCGGTAACAGATAAAACTCCTGTTGTCACATTAAACGAAGGAAACACTCCATTAATTAAAGCTGAAAATTTAGCTAAAAAAATAGGGCTAGATGCTGAAATTTATTTAAAATTTGAAGGCTGCAACCCAACAGGAAGTTTCAAAGACCGCGGAATGACAATGGCTGTATCAAAAGCAAAAGAAGCAGGTGCAGGTGCAATTATCTGTGCATCAACAGGAAACACCTCAGCATCAGCAGCAGCTTACGGTGCAAAAGCAGGTATGAGAACTTTCGTATTAATCCCTGACGGTTACATTGCACTTGGCAAATTATCTCAAGCAATGATGTATGGAGCTGAAATTATTGCAATTCAAGGAAACTTTGATGAAGCTCTTGAAATGGTAAGAAAAATTTCTGACAAATATCCTATTACACTAGTAAATTCTGTAAACCCTTACAGAATAGAAGGTCAAAAAACAGGTGCATTTGAAATTTGTAACGCATTAGGACAAGCTCCTGATTACCATTTTATCCCAGTTGGAAATGCCGGTAATATCACAGCATACTGGAAAGGTTACAAAGAATGGCACAAAGCCGGAAAAGTTTCTAACTTACCAAAAATGATGGGATTTGAAGCTGAAGGAGCTGCTGCGATTGTAAAAGGAGAAAGGATTTTCAAACCTGAAACACTTGCAACTGCAATCCGTATTGGAAACCCTGCAAGTTGGAAATTTGCAGAAGCTGCAAGAGATGAAAGCAATGGTATGATAAATTGCGTAACAGATGAAGAAATTGTAAAAGCATACAAACTTATTGCATCTTGCGAGGGTGTACTTGCAGAACCTGCTAGTGCTGCATCTGTTGCAGGGTTAATTAAAGTAAAAGACCAAGTAAAAGAAGGCTCAAAAATTGTTTGTATCTTAACAGGTAATGGACTAAAAGATCCAGATAATGCGATTAAATATTCAAATTCAGACGTTAAGAAAACATCTTCAGACATGACTGAAATACTAAGAGCTATGAATATTTAACAGTTTTAATTAACAATTTAAAAATAAAAAAGAGTATTATTAACAAATACTCTTTTTTTTATTGTTCTCTCAAATCTTGAGTAATAACCCCGCCAGAACCTCTGTCAATTTCTCTTTTTATCGGTTTATCATTTTCATCAAACCAAGTTTTGACAGCTCCACGTTCTTCAATTTTTTCAATTCTTTTGCCAGATTTATCATATTGCATATATATTGTGATATCACCAGGGAATTTTGTTAAAACTTCTAATTTCTTTTTACCGTCATCAAAGTACTCAATATCATATTCATTTTTAATTGCAAGCACGTTATGCTCATCATATACAGAATCATATTTATAAACCATATTCCCCAAATCATCATAACGATGCCCCACTTCAAAATTCAGATTTCTAGCAAAATCTAAAATCAATTTCCCGCTTTTATTATAACTTCTAAAAATCAAAGCACCATCTGGGCATTTTTCATATACAGTAAGACCGAATTCCTCTTTTTTTTCAATAACCTGAGTTCCATCAGGCTTTACATAAGTCGGTGTCATTGGATCTTTATCTGGTTTCTTTTCAAATGGATTTACAAAAAAACTTTTAGTCATGATATTCTTAATAACGGCAAAAAAATATTTGAACTTTAATTTCTCATACATTTAGATGAAATTATGATATAATTTTGTTATGAAAAAATTCTTTCTGTTATGTTTAATATTCCCTTGCATAGCAGTATCCTCAAGCGAAATTACCGAGGATTACTTTGATATAGCAACAAATTATTGTACATACGGTCAATATAATGATGCTATTATTTATCTTGATAAAATTTTACAACTTGAACCTAACAATAACGATGCAAAAGATCTAAAAAATACTTTAATAAGAATTAAAAACCCAAACTCAAAATCTTATTTAACTTCTAAAAATAAAAATATAAACAATTCAAAAACTTCAAAATTACAAGGGGATTACGAAAAAGAAATAACATCATTAAACAATACTCCAAATGACTTTTGGGCAGCATATTCCCTCGCAGAAGTTTACTTAAACAATAATGATTATAAAAATGCAATTTATAATTATCAAAAAGCAATTTCGTTAAATCCTGACTATACACAAAGTTATTTAAGTCTTGCACAAGCTTATATTGCTAATAAAGATTTTTCAAATGCAATCGATGTATTAAATAAATATTTGACATATAATAAAAATTCAGACATAGCTTATGCAATGAGAGCGAAAGCATATCTTAATACAAACAATATTGATAAAGCTGAAAATGACATAGAAAAAGCAATCAATATAGAAGAAGATATTTCGTATTTATTAATAGAAGCTAAAATCCTTTATTATAAAGGGGATTACTCACAAGCTCGTGAGAAATTAAATATTTTATCACAAAATGTTCAAACATCAGAAGTATATAAATACATTGGTCTTTGTGACTATGCAATGGGGAATTACCCATCAGCTCTTTTAAACACAGATAAAGCAATCATACTGTCTGATGACGACAAAGAATTAAATTCTAAGTATAATGAAATCAAATCAAAGTTGGATAAAAAATAATGACAAGAAGATACAGAAAAAGAGTAAAAACAAAGGAAACAGCAATGACTAGAATCAAAAATTGGTCAATATCTATATTACTAGCAGGGGCAATGCTATTTGGACTTCAATCATATAGCAGCACATCAAGTCTGAAATTTGCCCAAGTAAGTGACGTTCACTACTATACAGGCACTAACAATACAACTTACAAAATGATTGCAGAATCTCCAAAACTACTTGACGATGCAATCGAACAAATAAATGCAACTCCGAACGTATCTTTTGTAATGTTTACAGGAGATTTGATTGACAAACCTTTTGAAAAAGAATTAAGTGCATTTTTACCCCATACAGAAAAAATAAATGCACCATGGTATTTTGCTTTCGGCAATCACGATACAATGTTTGGCGGTTATTTAACTCCTGCAGTATATATGCAATTAGTTAATAAATACAATACAAATTATAAATTTGAAAAATCATATTACTCATTCATTCCACAAAAAGGTTACAAAGTAATTGTTCTAGACACAATTATCAGAGACCGTCTAACTTCAAATGGGAGAATGGGTGAAGAACAATTAAAATGGTTAGACAATGAGCTTGCAAATTCAAAAAAAGATACTGTTTTAATATTTATGCATGTACCTGTACTTGAACCTTACAACAGTCCAAATCACAGATTATTAGATGCAGACAAAATGGAAGAAATTTTAACAAAATATAAAAATCCAATCGCAGTATTCCAAGGTCACTACCATGGTGCAAAAATAACTCAAAAAGATAACATACTATATGTAAGCTGCCCATCTTTAGTTTCATATCCTAACGCTTTTAGAATGGTTACTGTATCTAATTACAGAAACAAAGTAGTATTCAATATTGAAAATAAAGAAACAAAGCTGACAAATATTCAAAAACTTGCTAAAATACTTGTATTCGGAACAACTGTTTATACAGGTGAAGAAAAAGACCAAAATGCAACTATTACAATAAAAAAATAGGAGCGTACAGCTCCACCCATAACTTTGATTTGCATAAAAACTTGCAATCCTAAACTAAAAAAATGGGTTTTGTACAAACTTTAAAGAAGGATAAAATTATGAGCGAATTTAAGGTAAAATTTAGAGGTGTAAGAGGAAGCTATCCTATTGCAAATAAAGATTTTTTACAATACGGAGGAAACACATCTTGTGTTGAAATAAATGTAAACGGACACTTGATAATTCTTGATGCCGGTACTGGATTAATCGATATCGGAAACGAACTTATTGCAAAATACATTGCTTCTGCAACTAAAACTGAAAAAAGGACTCCTATTAATGCAACAGTTCTAATTTCACATATACACCAAGACCACATTCAAGGTTTTACATTTTTTAGACCGCTTCATATACCATCTTCTAACATAAACGTTTTTGGGAATGTTAATTATAACGAGAGCCTAGCTGATGAAATATCTGAATTATTATTCGGCAAATCTTTCCCACTTGATTTAGGTGACATAGCAGGGAATTTAAACATTAAAGATTTGAACGAAACTGAAGGTATAATTTTACGTCATGGAGAAAGCCCAATAATTAAACGAATTGAAAATGAAAAAGATGCTCAATTAGAAAAAGAAGATGATGTCCTAATTACCTGCTATCGCTCATATGCACACCCTCAAGAAGGTGTATTAATTTATAAAATTAAATATAAAGACAAAACTCTTGTCTATGCAACAGACAAAGAAAGCTACCCTGGCGGGGATAAAAAATTAATAAATTATGCAAGAGGCTGTAATTTATTAATTCATGATGCTCAATATACAACAGAAGACTATTTAGACTCATTTGTCCCAAAACAGGGTTACGGACATTCAACTTTTGAAATGGCTGTTGATACAAAAAATCAATCAGGAGCAGAAAAATTAGTATTTTTCCACTTTGACCCAAGCTATGATGATAACAAATTAAATTCAATAAAAGAACAATATAAATTGCAAGAAGACATAATCCTTGCTTATGAAGGTCTTGAAATTGATTTAATGTAAATCATAATTAAAATATAAGTATGAAAAAAGTCCTATTAATATCTTTGTTATTTTTAAGCATTCTCACATCAGGATATAGAAAACCTGATGTGTATGTAATTGATGCGACAAAAAATGCTTATTTACACAATAACATGGGACTTCGTTATATGAATGAACGTTGTTATTATGCAGCAATACAAGAATTCAAAATAGCAATTAGCCTAAATCCGAATACTCAAGCTACTGCCGTATATTATAACAATATTGGTGATGCTTATATGAAAATAGGTTATCCTGATATGGCAAAACAACCCTATGAAGATGCAATAAAACAATACAGCTTAAATTTCAAATACTATAAAGATTTAGCCAGATGTTATAAAGATTTAGGTTTAGTTAATGCGAAAATTAAAGAATACAGCAGCGATAAAAATGCCCTAAATCGAGTAATGCTAGGACTTTTATACATCGAAAGCGGAAATTTAAAACGCGGAATTATTATCCTCGATGAATTTACAATGTCAGAACCTGATTTAATAATCACCCCAGCTGTAAAACAATACATCAAGGAAAAAGTTAAAGAAATAAATGATTTATAATTATAATCTGATTGGATAATCCTTAGGAATCTTCCATCCATTACATTCTATTAACATGAGACATAAAGCTGAATGACCAGTAGAAGTTTTACATTGTTCTAACAAAAGATCTCTATTTTGAGTACAAGATTTAACTCCCCAATGTTCAGCCCAAGGTTTTACATCAACAACACCTTTTGACATATCCATAAAAAATGTAAAATAATCTTTCCCACTAACATATTTTCCTGTTTTATTTTGTTTTAAAAGAACTCCAATTTGTAACAAACCTGAAGTCTGATTTATGCCATTCGAAATTTGTATAATTTCTCCAGTTTTTAATTTTATACCACTTGCATAACCTCCATTTAAAGTAAAAGACTTATTCCCATCTGCTGTATATACTCTATAACTCTTCATATAAGGTTCACTTACAAAGGAACTCCCGGGAAGATATGGCATAAAATATGTCTGTAAAACATCTTGAGGAGAAGCATCATCCCAATACTTAGGTTCGCCATAATCATTTTCTGCAAGTTTAAGCACACTATTTAATACAGAGTCAATTCTTTGTAATCTTGTTTCTACTTCTGTTTTATTATTATTTGAAATTAACATAGGCAATGTCATCGCTGCTACAACACCTATGATTCCTAAAGTTATTAATACTTCTGCAAGTGTAAAACCAAGATTGTGATGTTTCATATCACTAATATAACATTCTTTTATTAATTTTTCAACCTTGCAAAAGCCTTGTGGAGCAAGCTCTAAATCGCCCCCCCCCCGAGAACTACGAGTGTAGAGATATCAACACAATTATCTTTTCCTTGTGCCTGTACTGCGTTAAATCTTTTCATTTTTTGCTCCCTTTATTTGTATACCTTATTATATTAACATATTTATTTTAACTTTTCAAGCAAAGTTAGTTCATCTTCTCTGGTCAATTTAGGATTTTCAAGTTTGTGTTTTAGAATTTCATCAAAAATCTGCCCATACTTAGGCGAAGGCTTTATACCTAAATTCAATAAATCATTTCCTGTTAATGAAATTTTAATTTGTTTTAAATCATCAAGATAATGACGTGCAATTTTTTCATCAAACAAAATTCCATATAAAAGCACTGTCTCAAGTCTTACATTTTCAAATGCTTTGTATATTTTAAAATCATTATTCAAAATTTTATCTGGAACTTCATCAAGAATTTTTTGCTCAATTTTTGTCAAAGGCAATTTAGATAAATCTTTCAAAGCTCCTGCATACACAATCCATACGTATTCAGGCTTGTAATCATTGATGAGGTTTTCTATATTTATTTCAGGGATCTTAACATCATTTTCAGTCACAAGTTTATAAATATTTTCATTTATAAATCTTTCAAAAGCCTCTTGAGAATTAAGATTAAAAGTTTCAATTAACTCTTTTTTAACCCTTTTATAGCTCATATCATAATTTATATTAGCCAAATATTCTTCCTGCAATTTTCTTGTATGCATATCAAGATCAAAACCAAAACGGATTGAAAATTTTAAACCTCTAATAATTCTTGTCGGATCATCAATAAAGCTTTCATCATGCAAAACTTTGAGTTTCTTATTTTTCAAATCTTCAAGTCCACCTGTATAATCAACGATTTCTCCGGTTGCAACCGATTTTGCAAGAGCATTTATCGTAAAATCACGACGCATTACATCTTCTTTTAAAGAACATCCTATTTTTTCAACAACAGGCAAATGACCTTTTTTAGGATAACTTTCAGACCTTGTAGATGCGAAATCAACTTCCCTTCCATCAACATTCACTCTTACTGTCCCAAAATCGGGATTTTCTTGAATAACCTCACCGTATTTAGAACAATATTCAATAGCATTCCCAACATAAGTAATATCAACATCAAAAGATTTTCGTCCTAACAGTTCATCACGAACAACTCCGCCGATATAAAACAATTTATTTGAAGTATCCTTTATATTGATGATGTTCATATCAAGCATTTTAGCGTAAAATATAGAAAAATGGAATAGGAGTACACACATGCTACAGGAAGCTTCACGCGCTATAAATTCAGCATTCAATAACAGTTTTATAAAAAAATTAAGCCAATACCTTCACGATTGCGTAAGAGAAGAGGTAAAAAGCTCTACATTCAGAAACCTCAAAGGTGATAAGGATAATAAATGGATTTTCTTAAAAGGAGAAGAACAATTATTCTCTACAGGTGCTGAATATATTTCTTTAGACGGAAGCGACCCTAAACTTACAGAATTAATGATTCAAAGCGATTTAGGTCAAAAAGATAAATATCTGATTTACGGCTATTTATTCTTAGTTGGCAAAAGTTCAAAGTCTAAAAGACAAAATGAATTTTTAACTCCGCTTTTATACATGCCATGCAAGCTTGAACGTAACGGCGTAAATATAAACTGCTTACCACTTGATGAAGTTCTATCACTAAACACAGGTGCTTTAGCTGCACTTATGCGAAAGAATGATGATGAAGATGAAGTAGATTTACTCCTTGAAGGTATTTTAGATGTTGTACCGGATTTACCTATTACTCAAGACAAATTAAACATTTTCCTTACAACATTAAAATCACTTGTTCCTGAAATAGAAATTGCTTCAAACATTGACGAATACAAAGAAGAAGATAACATAACTAAAGCAAAAGATTTTTATAAAGAAAAAATTGATGGCGAAAATTTAGACGAAATCATTGAAGAAGAAGAAAATGAGCAAGCTAAACAAAAAATGAAGCTTGAAAAAGTAGCTGTCACTTACCAAAGTGCAATAATTCTTACTAAACGCCCTTCAGTCACTGCAGGGGTATTACATGAACTTACCCAAATTGCAGAAAAACCATCAGGAACATACAGAGAAACAGCACTAAACATAATTAATGAAGAATATGCTCAAAGCAAGGAAAAATCAGTTCCGCTTAAAGATATGAATAAAATAACTGATTTTTACCCAATTACCCCTCTATCATTAAGCGACAGTCAGCTTCAAGTAATCAAAAATATTGATAATAGCAAATTTGTAGCAGTACAAGGGCCTCCAGGAACAGGTAAATCCCAAACAATTGTAAACCTTGTCGCTCACTTGGTTGCAAACGGAAAAACAGTTCTAGTTGCATCAAGAATGGACAAAGCTGTTGATGTTGTTGCAGAACGTCTGAATGACTTAGGCGCAAGTCACATGGCACTAAGAGCAGGACGTTTGAATTACCAAAGACAGCTTAGTGAAGAATTAAATAATCTACTTTCACAAAATGCTGATTTAGATGAAGATGTAGAAGATATTCTGCTTGTCGACACAAAAGATATGAAAGACCATCTTGACATGCTTAAGAATATGGAAATGAAATCTGAGACCATAATTAAGCTTGAAAAAGATTGGCATGACAAATTATTGGAAGTCGAAGAACAAGAAAAACTCTTAGGCAAAAAAGAATTTATCAAAAAAAGTCTTAAAAAAGGCGAAATTGATATTGTTGCCGGAA
>ENA-UEPJ01001424-UEPJ01001424.1-human-gut-metagenome-genome-assembly--contig:-NODE-1424-length-28839-cov-4.513212_pt1 | contig 28839 bp, 20 predicted proteins | sample MGYA00242890_ERZ507896 | MGnify/ENA primary metagenome ERZ507896 (study PRJEB26167, sample SAMN06115508) | human gut metagenome | host: Homo sapiens | place: China:Qinghai | collected 2015-08-20... | reverse complement strand
ATTCCATGCTGTTACTATGACTTTGGAGTATTACGGGCGTACGTCTAACGCGATTATCGAACAGGATATACCGCAGGAATACGGGAAGGACCAGATGTCCTTGAACGGGGGGCATATCACGAATGAAGGCGTGGAGTACACGATCAATCTGACGCCTTTCAAGGGAAAGAATTTTGTTTGGACTATCGGGCTGAACTCTTCAAAAAACTGGAACAAGGCGAAGAAAGCGGATATAAAGCAACCTTATAGGGGAGACTATCTTGACGGACGTAATAACCGGATTCTAAAGGAAGGATACCCGTTGTCCGCTTTCTGGTCTTATTCTTTTAAAGGTCTGAATAAGGAAACCGGTTATCCGGAATTTAACCTAATGGATCAGGAAGGGATTTACAATGTTATGGATCCCGCGGATTATTTGGTGTATTCCGGTCAGAAAGAACCTAATTTTACCGGAGGTTTAACTACCCGGGTACGTTACAAGGGTATTTCGTTCGGGGCGAGTTTCTCTCTCTTGTTGGGTGCAAAGAAACGTTTGTCAACTCCCTTTAAAGGGAATGACGGGATAAATATTCCTGATCCTTACACGAATTTGGACAAGGAGTTGTTGAAACGGTGGAAAAAAACGGGGGACGAGGAAAGGACGACAATCCCGGCTGTATACACGGGAGGCGAATATGTAATAAAGTTGCCCGACACGGCAAAAGAATCGATGTACGAAATGTGGAGACAATCGGATTTACGGGTGGTGAACGCTTCGTTCTTGCGTTGCAGGCAACTCTCGCTATCTTGGAATATCGACCGGGAATGGGTTAAACGTTTCGGGTTGACGAACTTATCCTTAAGCGCTGTTGCGAATAATATTTTCGTGATTTGCAGCAAGAAATTTAATGGTTTTGATCCCGAGGTAGATGATAATAGGGTGATGCCCCGGACTTATTCGTTCGGGATAAGTATAGGGCTTTAATATTTTTAATTTGACGAAGATGAAAAAGAATTTAGCAGGTGTATTTATATATATACTTTTAGTCTCGTGTGGAGATTTCCTTGAACCGAAGTCCACGAGTGAGTTTGTACCTAAGGATGCGACATCTTTGAACGAGATTATTTTAGGTGATGCTTATCCCCGACCGGACGACCGGATAGCAATCAATACTTTCCTTGGACTTTTTGAAGATGACGTGACCTGTTCAGATTGGGCGCCGGATCCCAATAACGAGGATAAAGTGCCGGCAATTGAAGCGGCTTATGCTTGGCAGCCGGATATTTTTGAACGTTTTCAGAAAGCGGATATTTTTGCTAATACTTATAATATATGGCAGAATATTTATAGGAAGCTATTGGGAGCAAATGCCGTGTTGGATTATATCGATGATGCTTCCGGTACGGCGCACGAAAAAAATAACGTGAAAGCTCAGGGGCTCGCGTTAAGAGCGTATTATCATTTTTATTTAGTGAATATTTTCGGGGTTCCTTATAACTATGACAAAAACGGGCTTGGAGTGCCTATACGGACATCCAGCGGAATGGAGGATAAGGAATTGAAGCGGAACACGGTGGAAGAGGTTTACAAGCAAATTGTCGCAGATCTGCTGGAAGCCGAAAAGTGTTATAAAACTTTACCTGTCGAGAAACAATGGCAGATGGATTTCAGAACGAATTTGCCGATGGTGCAATTACTTTTGTCCCGGGTTTACCTTTACATGGAAGAGTGGGAGAATGCGGCTACATACGCGAAGAAGGTGATTGATGATTGGGCATTCCGTTTGGAGAATTTTAATTCTTTGCCTGCACCGACGACGATGGAGCCCTATTATAAGTTTATTTCCAGTAAATGTTCCGAGTGCATCTGGTTGTTCGGTTCTTCTGACGATGTAAACTATTTTATAGATGAAGAGTGGAACGTGTGGGATGATGAACGTTGTATTCTTTGTGTTTCTGACGATTTACTGAATAGTTATATTCCCGGGGACTTGAGGAAGGAAAAGTATATGGTGAAAGAACGGCGGTATGATGAATATTATAAACCGTTTTCTAAAGTAAAAATCAGCTATAGGCATTACCCGGAATCGGATACGGAATTTGCCCGGGCTTTTCGTTTGCCTGAGGCTTATTTGAATCTGGCAGAAGCGAAAGCCATGTTGTATAAAATAAATAGCGATGCCCCGGCTGGAACGGAATCCCTCAAGTATTTGAATATACTTCGGTCTTATCGTTTCGAGACAGAGAAATATAAAGAAGTCAATCTTTCCGATGCGAATGATTTGTTGCAGTTTGTTAGGGAAGAACGCCGGAGGGAATTGTGCTTCGAGAATCACCGCTGGTTTGACCTGCGCCGCTACGGGATGCCCGAGATTAAGCATAAATGGGCTCAGGATGAGAATGTGATTGTTGAATATATTTTGAAGGAAAAGGATCCCGGGTATACTATACCGATTCCACCCGAAGCATTGGAAAAAAATAGAGCTTTGAAACAAAATGTACTTGCTCCTGTTCGTTAATTATTAAATACGTGTAGCGATGAAAAAGAAATTATTATTATATGTAACCTTGGGAATAAGTTTATTAACCGTGTCTTGTTCCGATGACGGGGAATTGCCCTTGAAAGATGATTTCGTGTCTTGTCGGTTTGAATTCCCGCAAGGTACAACTGCGGCAGACAAAGAAATTCAGCGGATTCACGAGGAAGCGGGTGTTTACCTCATTTATAAAAAAATTACTTCCCGGGATTTGAACCGAAATTGGATTGACCCGGGAGAAACTTCTTACATGGGGACAATGATCAAGGAAGAGAATGTCACTTTTTATTTGGAATTTTTGAACGATAATTTATTGAAATACGTGGATGGGCAATATTTGAAAAATGCATTGCCGGTTTATTTCTATTTTTTGAAACATCTTGAGTCTACTAAAGGTTCGAGACCGACTGTCGTGGATTTGAGAACAGATGGGTTGGATTTTTGGGCATTGGCATTAAGTAAAGAGGAAATAGAAGATTTTTCTGTTCAAGAACGTGCGATACTAAGAAATCGTCTTATGTATCCTATTTTGAAAAAGTTGGTGAGTAAAGGAATAATCTCTGCTCCGGATAATTTTTTTGTAGGGATTGATTACGAGACTGCTATATCGAAGAAATCAACGACTTCCACGGGTAGTCGTGATAGGAATTATTATCGCTACAGGGGATTCGTGGACTTTGTTGATGAGTCTGATTTCCGGTATACAAACATTCCCTCGATTTCAATGGTGAAAGCGATAAATGCAGATTTATTGAGTTATATAAGGATTGCTTTAATGTACACGGAAGAAGAATTTCAAGAGGAGTACCCGCAACAGGAGTTCTCTCTGGTAAATGAACGTTATCAAATTTTGACGTCTCATTTGAAAAAAGATTATGGTGTTGATCTGAAGGCGATTGCTAAAGGAAATTGATCGTGTGTTGTGAATGATGTTTTTTGAACGATGTCTTAACCCCGAAGAAATGAATACTTTTTTCGGGGTTAATTCTTTTAGAGAAATTAGGTATTTTCTTGGGTAATTGTTCGATTGATTATGAAACCTTAAAATTTTCATAAAATCGATTTTGGGATAGTATGAATTTCATTTTGGCAAGTCTTCCTATAAAAGTTTGTAAAAATGTTGTTGTAAAACCATATTAATTTTAATAACGGACTTATGGAAGAGCCAATTGTGAAAGTGGAAAACTTATCCCATCGTTATCGCGTGCAGTGGGCGATCAGGGATATTAATTTTGAGATTACTAAAAATGGAGTCTATGGTTTACTCGGTTCTAACGGAGCGGGTAAATCGACCACCATGAATATCATGTGTGGTATACTGAAACAGACGGAGGGGAATGTTCTTATCAAAGGGATTAATATTAGCGAGAATCCCGTGGAAGCGAAACGTCATATCGGGTTCCTTCCCCAGAAACCGCCTTTGCAACCGGATTTGAACGTGACGGAGTATTTGGAATATTGCGCGGATTTGCGGCATATTCCGGGCAAGGAAGTGAAGAAAGCGGTTCAGGAGGTGATGGAGAAATGTGGTATCAGCCATTTCAAAAAGCGGTTGATCCGTAATTTATCGGGAGGATACCAACAACGTTTGGGAATAGCACAAGCTATTATCCACCATCCGGAATTTGTGGTACTTGACGAACCGACCAACGGGTTAGACCCGAACCAGATTATAGAAATCAGACACCTGATCAAGGAAATCGCAGAAGAACGTACTGTAATTCTTTCCACGCATATTTTGAGCGAGGTGCAGGCCACGTGTGATTATATCCGGATGATCGAGCAGGGGCATGTCGTTTTCTCGGGAACGGTAGACGAGTTTGATAATTATATTATGCCGAACACGTTGTTGGTGACGTTGATGGCCGCACCATCGGTAGAGGAACTAAATTCTTTGCCGGGGATATTGAAAGTGGAGGAATTGGGTGGTCCCAATTTCCGTTTGCATTTTACCGATACGCGGGAAGCGGCGGAACAACTTGTAGAAATAAGCGTCACGAAAGGGTGGAGGCTGATGGAAATTCATTTGGAAAAGAGCTCTTTGAACGAGATTTTCGCGGAATTGTCGAAAAAGTAATCTAAAATCAATTTATTATGAAAACAATATACAAGATTGCCCTAACAGAGTTAAGGACGTTATTCTACTCTCCGGTAGCATGGTTTATTCTTATAATTTTTACTTTTCAAGTCAGTTTGTCTTTTTCGGATTCATTCGGTAATCTGGTTCGGATCAAAATGATGGGGTACGGGAGTTGGGATGTGACTTACCGGACATTTGCGGGAATGAGTGGATTATTCTCGACAGTACAAGGATATCTTTACCTGTACCTTCCGCTTTTAACCATGGGATTGATGAGCCGTGAATTGGGGAGCGGTTCGATAAATTTACTCTATTCCTCTCCGGTAACGAACATGCAAATTATACTGGGGAAATTTTTCTCCATGATGATTTACGGGTTTATTTTGATTTTAATATTAGCGATATTTGCAATTTTTGTAGCTTTCAGTATCAATGATGTCGATACCCCGTTGATTCTTTCCGGGTTATTAGGATTGTATTTATTGATTTGTGCTTACGCCGCTATCGGGTTATTTATGTCCAGCCAAACCTCTTATCAAGTTGTGGCTGCCATGGGGACTTTGGCAATACTGGCTTTCCTTAGTTTCGTGGGACGGATGTGGCAGGATATCGAATTCGTGCGGGATATTACTTATTGGTTATCCATTAACGGGCGTGCTAGTAATTTTGTCGACGGATTGATTTGTAGTGAAGATATCTTGTATTTTATACTGGTGGTTACCCTGTTCCTCGTTTTGACAATTATCCGGTTACAATCCAGACGGCAACGTTCTTCCGCGACAATCACGTGGGGAAAATATGTTGGTGTCTGCGTGGTGGCTATGTTGATCGGTTATTTCTCGACACTCCCGAAACTCATGTCATTTCACGATGCCACCCGGACGAAAAGGAACACGTTGACGGAAAACAGTCAGGATATCGTGGCGCAAATGAAAGGTGGGTTGACTATTACGAGTTATTTGAATCTTTTGGGAAGTCATTCTTGGATTGCGATGCCCGTGTCTGTAAAAATGATTTGAAGCGATTCCAACAATATACCCGTTTCAAGCCGGAGATTAAAATGAAATATGTCTATTACTATGACACGATGCCGAATTCGGATGTGCATGCCCGTTTCCCGAACATGACTTTGAAAGAACAGGCTCAGAAAGTAGCGGAGATTAATGATGTCAATTTCAAGCTATTCTTGACCCCCGAACAGATTCGGCAGAAGATAGATCTTTCGGCAGAAGGAAATAGTTTCGTGCGTTTACTTGAGCGGGATAACGGGGAAAAGACATTCTTGCGCGTGTTTAACGATATAGAAGTTTTGCCTAAAGAAACAGAGATTTCTGCGGCTTTCAAACGTTTGGTAATGAAGTTGCCGAAAGTGGGATTCCTTGTCGGGCATGGCGAGCGGGATAATAAAAAAACAGGCGAACGGGATTATAATACTTTCGCGCAACAGAGAAATTTCCGTTATGCCTTGATAAATCAAGGTTTTGACATTACGGATGTGACCTTGACCAAAGAAATTCCGGAAGATGTGACGATCGTGTTGGTTGCGGAAATGAGGAGTCCTTTATCCTTGATGGAACAGGAAAATCTGGACAAATATGTTGCACGGGGCGGTAATCTGGTGATCGTGGGTGAACCCCGTCGGCAGGAGGTCATGAATCCGGTCGTGGAACGATTCGGGGTGAGATTCACGGATGGTTATCTGGTGCGTCCCACTGAAAACTTTCAAGCTGATTTGATTTTTTCACGAACGACGAAGAGAGCCGTGGAGATGTCTTACCCGTTCGAGGATATGTATCGTTTTAGACAAGTGGTTGCGATGCAGGGATGCGTGGGGCTGGAATACAAGACTGACCGGGGCTACACGGTGGATCGATGGTTCGAGACGGACACGTTGGCATGGAATGAGCTGGAAACGACGAACTTTGTGGATGACACCGTGAAGTTGAATCCGAAAATCGGGGAAGTACAGAAATCCTATGCTACCGGATTGGCTTTGTCCCGGAAGGTCGGGGAGAAAAATCAAAAGATTCTAATCCTTGGGGATGCGGATTGTATCAGTAACGGGGAGTTCGGCCGGAGTCGAAGAGAGGTACAAGCGGCTAACTATACCGTGATTACCGGCGGGTTTTATTGGTTATCTGATGGAGAAGTGCCTATTGACGTACGCCGCCCGCCTATCCCGGATAAAGAGATTTATCTTGATAAAGATGATATGAAAATTGTAAAAATCATGTTTATGGGAGTATTGCCCGGACTGTTATTGTTGTTGGCTTTGTTTATTTGGATCAGAAGAAGAGGTAAATAAAAGGATGGCACATTAAAATGAAATGAACCCTAAAAGTTAGACAAAAGCTTTTAGGGTTCATTTTTTTTTGATTATGGAAATGTTAAAATGAATCGTTTCAAATATAGGTAGGAAGCCGAAGAATTAACAAAGAATTAATGTAGAATCATTTTGAATAGAGAAATAAGAAGCATAATTTTGTTGTTATAATTAGTGCGTGTTCTTCAAAGAACTTTAAAGGAAATGATTAAAACAATTTAAAGATGAAAAAATTAGGATTGATTTTTGTTAGTTGCGTCCTCTCGCTGTTTGCCGTCCAAAAGACGTACGCGCAGGCGCAGGACAAGTTATTGCAACTATTGAAGGAAGAGTTGGCAGCCGATATGAAAGAGCTGCAGAAGCAGGAGAATCCTCCTTACCACATGAATTTTCGGGTAATGGATGATCGTACCGTGAATATCTCGAGTGCTTTCGGGGCGACGATGCGGGCACAGGAGCAACATGTACGTTCTTTGGTGCCGCAGATTCGGGTGGGAGACACGATTCTGGATAACTTTAAATATAACGCCATGGGGGCTCAGCCTGACCGGAACGGGAATTACCGGATGGCTTATATCGGGTTGGATGACGAGAACGGGACTGATGCAACGCGTCAGGCAATCTGGTACGAGGTGATGCAACGTTATAATTTTGCCACGGAAGCTTACGAGCAGGCGAAGACGCAGAGTAAGGTAAGCGTTGCCGACGAGGATAAAGCTCCTTCTTTCTCTGCAGCCCCGGTAGAGAAATATTACGAGGCCCCGATTCCTGCCGAGAAGCAGGCTATCGATATCGCGGCGTGGGAAAAGAAACTGAATGAGGTTTCCGCCGTGTTCAAGAGTGAACCTTTATTACAGAGCGGGGAAACAAGCCTGACCTTCCGGGTATTGCGTACTTATTTCGTGAATACCGAGGGCACGGAAGTGGTGCAGAACCGCACGTATGCCCGTGTCATGATGAGTGCTTCGATGAAAGCGGATGACGGGATGGAATTGCCTTTGAATATGTCTTATTTCGCTTACGAATTGAAAGACCTTCCTGATGCAGGCATCATGATTGCCGACGCGAAAAAAATGATAGAGCGTTTGAAAGTATTGCGTGTTGCCCCGGTCGTTGATCCTTACACGGGTCCGGCATTGTTGTCCGGTCCTGCAAGCGGTGTTTTCTTCCATGAAATCTTTGGTCACCGTATCGAGGGACATCGTTTGAAATCGGGTGGACAGACCTTCAAGAAAATGGTAGGTGAATATGTGTTGCCGAAAGAGTTCCAAGTGTATTGCGATCCGACTTTACGTAGTTATGCAGGGGAGGAATTGAACGGGTTCTACCTGTATGATGAGCAAGGTGCAAAAGCACGTCGTGTAGATGTAGTGAAAGACGGTATATTAAGGGAGTTCCTGATGAGTCGTGTGCCTCTGGACGGATTTCCCCGTACGAACGGACACGCTCGTACTTCCGGAGGTGGTGATCCTGTTTCCCGTCAGTCTAACTTGGTGGTGGAAACGACAGCCCCGAAAACGGAGGCGGAATTACGTCAGATGTTGCTGGAAGAAGCTAAAAAGCAAGGAAAAGAATACGGTTATTATTTCAAAGAAGTAACGAGCGGTTTCACGTTGACCGGTGAAGGCGGTAGCTTGAACTCCTTTAACGTGACCCCGTTGGAAGTGTATCGGATATATGTTGACGGTCGTCCGGACGAATTGGTTCGCGGAGTGGATTTGATCGGAACCCCGTTATCCATGTTCTCCAATATCGTGTGCGGTGGTGATACCCCAAGCGTGTTCACGGGCGAGTGTGGTGCTGAATCCGGTTGGGTGCCTGTTACGGCTAGTTCCCCGATGATTCTGGTAAATAAGATTGAAACGCAGCGTCGTCAGAAATCAATGGATTTACCTCCTATTTTACCGGCGCCGACGAACAATTGATTGATTTCAGATTTATGAATTACGATTTACGAGTGAAATTATGTCGGTGAATAAGTTGAATCATAAATCTAAAATCATAAATCAAAAATTAATAGGATCGTAAATTTAAAATCTTAAATTGAAATGAAATATATATTATCGATATTATTGTTTTTCCTGCTTGTGGCACCGCTTGCCGCCCAGAATGATCAAGATCAGGTGATCTTTAAAGCTATGCAGGATGAGATGCAACGCAGCAAGGAACAGTTGATGTTGCCGGGGATGCAACCTCCTTACTATATTTCTTATACCTTGGGACGTTCTCGTCAATTTCAGGTGAGAGCCTCGTTGGGCGGTATCGTTAATTTCACGGAAACGCCGTGGTCTTCCCGCGGGGCGGTACAAATGTTTTTAGGGAATGATGATAATAATAACGATTTCGCGTATAGCTGTGTCGCGGCTCAATTGCCGATGCCGGCAGAGCCCGATTATGACGGCATGCGCAGGAATTATTGGATGGGGTCGGATATGATGTACAAGTGGTCGTTACAGGCTGCCAACATGAAAGAATCTTACTTGAAGGCGAACCCGAGAACGCCCGAAGAGGTGAATTTGAAAGATCGTCAGAAAGTGGAGCCTGTCACGAAAATCGAGGAAGCTAAAAACGCTTACACGATAGATCGTGCCGCATTGGAGAAAACGGCAAACGAATTATCTGCCATCTTCAAGGATTACAAGGATATATACAATTCATCGGTAAATATCAGCGGTGCGGATATTGAGATTTATAAAATGACGACCGATGGTGTTGTGTTGAAACAACCGATGAGATATACCAACTTGTATGCCACGGCTTACGTGGTGACCGAGGATGGTGTACGTATCGATGATACTTATTCCGTGATTGTAGACCGTCCGGAAGATTTACCTTCGCTTGATGAGTTGAAAAAAGGCGTGAAAGCGTTTGCCGATAATTTGATCAAGTTGAAGAATGCCCCGGTTATCACGGAGTATTACGGTGGTCCGGTTTTATTTGAAGGAGGAGCGAGTTCTTCTGTTTTGACCTCTAATTTATTGAGGAGAGGTGCTCTTTACGCTTATCGTAAACCTGCTTCTGACCGTATGCAACCGATCAAGACTTTGGATGATCGTCTGGATATGAAGATCATCGATACCCGTCTGACGGTGAAGAATTATTCTTCTTTGGAAAAATACAATGGTGTCACTTTATTGGGAGCTTATGATATTGACGCCGACGGTATCGTGCCGCCCAAGGAAATCACCTTGGTGGAGAACGGTATTTTCAAGGCGATGTTGAACGGAACCGTTCCGACATTACATGCGCTCCAATCGACAGGTAGTTCCCGGTTCACGCTTTCTTCTATGGATGGAACCTATACATTGGCTCCCGGTACAATTCATATTAAAGCCGACAAGGGTACCAAGCCGGAAAAGATGAAAGCCGCTTTGATCAAGGCTGCCAAGGAGGAAGGTTTGAAATACGCTTATATCGTGCGCGGCTTGGCAGGAAAGGCTTCCCGCATCTACCGGGTGGATTTGAAAGACGGAAGCGAAACGCAAGTACGTTTCGGTGATGTTTCCGGATTCACGTTACCCAACTTGAAACGTATGTTGAATATTTCCAACAAGGAGAATGTAAGCAATTATCTTTCTAACGGAGAGGTGTTGTCTTCAATCATTTATCCTTCTTCTATTCTGGTGGAAAATATAGAAATCAACAAGTCTGACGTGAAGAAAGACAAAGAACAGGTATTGACTTTCCCGTTGCAGAAATAGTCATTATAGAAAATAGAACACAGGGAACTTGGCTCGCTTTTACGGTGAGCCAAGTTTTTTTATGATACTTGTGATTATTTGATTTGCAATTATTATATTTGCAATAATTGCAATTTAAATAATCTAATGATGATAGCAAAGGTTAGGAATCCTTTTATAATTAGCGGGTATGTTTCTGCCGAATATTTTTGTGACCGGGAGATGGAAAGTGATGAACTTACGCGGGCTTTTTTTAACGAGCGTAATACGGTGATTGTTTCTCCCCGGCGTATGGGTAAAACAGGGTTAATAGAACATTGTTTTCATCGTAAGCAGGTGCAAGAAGAGTTCTACACGTTTTTTATCGATATTTATGCCACGGGTACGTTAAGGGAATTCGTGTTCGCTCTAGGCAAGCATATTTTTGAAACCTTGAAGCCCAAGGGGAAGAAGTTTATAGAGCAATTCTTTGCCATTATCAGTTCACTGCGTCCGGCATTTAAGTTAGACTCAATGAGTGGACAGCCTGTTTTTGATATCGGGATTGGAGATATCAAGCAACCGGAATTATCTCTTGAAGAGATTTTCATGTATTTGGAAAAAGCGGATAAACGCTGCATCGTGGCTATTGATGAATTTCAACAAATATCCAAATATCCGGAAAAGAATGTTGAGGCAATGTTGCGCACTCATATCCAGAAGTGCAATAATACGAATTTTGTATTTTCCGGTAGTCAGCGTCACATGATGCAAAATATATTCTTTTCGGCATCAAGACCGTTTTACCAGAGTGCTTCTCTCCTTAATTTGGAGGCAATTCAGCTAGAACGGTATAAGGAGTTCGTGCATCATCATTTTAATAAAGCGGGTAAAAAGATCACGGAAGAGTGTATCACACGGGTGTACAATTTGTTGGAGGGGCATACTTGGTATATGCAGGTGCTGTTTAATCGTTTTTATGAACAAGTGGAGGGTGGAGAAGAAATGACGGTTAGTCTTGCTGACCAGATTTTGCATTTAACGGTAGAAGCAAACAAAACCGTTTACCAAAGCATGGTTGCCATGTTATCCGAAAGACAGAAAGAGGTATTGTTTGCTATAGCTAAAGAAGGGAAAGCCATGGAGATCACTTCGACGCAATTTATCAAAAGACATGGATTGCATTCCCCGAGTTCCGTGCAATCTGCGATAAAACAACTGCTCGAGAGAGAGTTTATAACTAAGGATGGAACAATCTATTACGTTTATGACCGGTTTTTCGGATTTTGGCTGGCTGAAGCGTATGGAACAGGGTATAAGCTTTAGAGTCCGTACTCTTTTTATATACAAGCATATTTGTTTCAATTTGTTAGTGGATAACAGATTGATATTCATTTGATTGCCCTGTATCGAGTGTTTTTTTTGAAAAATTCTTATTTTTCTTGTTATACTTTTTCTGTTTTTTGGATTTAATAAGTGAAACGAATCACAATGGAGAGGTAGCGTGGTGAAAATATCATTTAAGGTTCGTTTAATAATAGTTTAAAAATCCCTAATATTCTTTCCCCTACTGCCTATAATATCATTTTGATAATTAGGCCTTTAATCTGTATCTCTTCGTTTTTATAATCTTCTTAAATCTTTTCGCAATAAACGAAGGATTAATGATGAAGCGTAAAGGACAAGATATTTTTAGTGTAATACAATTGATTATCAAATCTTTTCTGGACGATTTGTCCGGGGAAGAGCGAGAAAAGTACGAGCGTTTAATAAATGACCCGGATTTATTGAATAACGCTAAGGAGTTGAGTGATAGGGAGTATATTTTATCCGAGTTGAAGAAGGAGCCCCGGTTTTGTTCTGAAGCGAGTTTTTGGAAGTTGGAGGAGTATATGCACAAAACAAAAAGGAGAAAAAGAATCCGACGGATGGCATGGATGGCTGCTGCTAGCGTGTTATTGTTTCTGTTGGGGGGATTCTATTTGTTTCGGGCGGAAACCGTGAAGCCTGTAAAACAGGAAATCGCGATAGTCCCGATGACGGCAAAGGCGTGTATCACGTTAGCCGACGGTGTTCAGGTTGATTTAATGCAGCCGAAGCGGGAGGATATAAAGGAGAAAGACGGAACTTTGATAACTCGTGATTCGGCTCGTGTCGTGTATAACCAGCAGGAAGCGGTCACGGAAATTATTTATAATGAACTGAGTGTACCCCGGGGAGGTGAATACATGCTGGTGTTGAGCGATGGAACGAAAGTGTGGATGAATGCTGATTCCCGGTTAAAATTCCCGGTACAGTTTACGGAAAAGACCAGAGAAGTGTATCTTCTGTGTGGTGAGGCTTATTTTGAGGTGACTCGGGACGAGAGTAATCCTTTCCGGGTACACACTTCCCGGGGTGTCGTGACCGTGTTGGGAACGGAATTCAACGTGCGTGATTATGCTGACGAACGGGAAGTGGTAACCACGTTGGTGCATGGCAGTGTAAAATACCAAGAGGGAGAGAATTTGGTCGTGTTGAACCCGGGGGAACAGGTGATTGCCCGTGGGACAGATGATAATTTAAGTGTACGGGAAGTCAACGTGCGGGAATTTACGGGTTGGAAAGACGGGCAGTATGTTTTTTACAACCGGACGTTAGAAGTATTAATGAGAAATATCGAGCGGATGTATGATGTAACCGTGTTTTTCGTGAACCCGGAAGTGAAGTGGTTGCGGTTCTCCGGGGATTTACAGAAATACGAGCGGGTGGAATTTTTTCTGCGTTATATCGAAACCGGCGGGGATGTTCGTTTTGTCGTGAAGGATAAGACAATCAGCGTGTATAAAAAATAAAACAAGGATGACCCTAGTCCGGTCATCCCTGTCAACTTGAATAATTACAACTATAATTAAACATTCAAATGTATGAAAAAAAATCGATGTAATCGACCGGATATACCGATAGGTTTACCGGCAAAAATGTTTTTAATTATGAAACTAACATTTATGTTGACGCTGTTCTTGAACATGAGCGTGTGGGCAACAGGATTCTCGCAAGAGAGCCGGGTGTCTTTGCAAATGGAAAATGTCTCTTTGGAGAAAGTGATCTTGGAACTGAAAAAGCAGACGGGACTCCGTTTCTTTTACAGCATGGACAAGATCAAGGAGATTAACCGTCTTTCAGTGAAGGCGGAGAACAAGATGTTGAAAGAGGTGTTGGATGATTTGTTGAGAAACACGGGACTTACTTATTCTTTGTTGGATGATGTTATCGTGATTCGGGACAAAAGTGCAATTCCGGCATTGGACACGTTGAAACAAACAGTCGTGCGGGGAGTTGTGAAAGATACCAATGGGATTGTATTACCCGGGGTGACCGTGGTAATAAAGGGAACGAAGGTCGGGGTTTCCACGGACTCGAAAGGAGAGTTCGGTATCGTGGCTACCGGAAAAGAAACTCTAACGCTGTTGTTTTCCTGCGTGGGAATGAAAACGAAGGAAGTGAAGGTAAACTTGTTGAAGAACGTGAAATTGGCGGTCATTATGCAAGAGGATGTGGCGGTGATGGAAGAAGTCATTGTTACCGGTTACCAGAGAGTGAAAAAAAGAAGTATGGCAGGCTCTTCCAGTAGCGTGAACGCGAAAGATTTGATCTTGAACGGAACCCAAACTCTGGAGCAGGCATTGCAAGGTAAATTACCGGGAGTAATGGTCATCAACCAGAGCGGTCTGACGGGGACACGACAGAAGGTGAGAGTGCGGGGAACTTCTACACTGGTGGGTAACCCGGAACCCGTGTGGGTAGTCGACGGTATTATTCAAGAGGACCCATTACCTTTCAACACGACCGAGTTGGCGAATATCGAGGGTACGGATATGGATATGATACGGGATTTCGTGGGATCGGCAATTTCTTGGTTGAACCCGAATGATATTGACAATATTGTGGTACTGAAAGATGCTTCCGCTACTGCCATCTATGGGGTAAAAGCCGCTAATGGGGTAATTGTGATCACCACGAAGAAAGGAGAATTGGGACGAATGTCGATAAGCTATAACGGTAATTTTTCGACCAGTGCCAAATTGTCTTATAAAGGCATGGAATTAATGAATTCCAAACAACGTGTGGATGCATCCCGGGAAGCTTACGATAAAGGGGCTGTTTTTCCCCAAGAGGATGTTATTGGCTACACGGCATTGCGTTTGGCTTATCAACGGCGTGAAATTAGTTTCGACGAGTTCAACGCGGAAGTGAAGAAGCTGGAAACGAACAATACCGATTGGTTCGATCTTTTGTTTCAAGTGCCTTTCAGTCATAATCATTCGATCAGTGTTTCCGGTGGAAGCGATAAAGCAACTTACCGGGCTTCTTTCGGAATGAATAATCAGAGTAACACGGCAAAAGGGAATTCGCAGACTTCTTACACGGGAAACGTGAACGTGAATACCACGTTTTGGGATCAATTGAACGTGTCATTGAGTTTGTCCGGGAGTACGGCAAAAACGAAAGCATTCGCGAATATAGATCCTTATAGTTATGCCACGAAAACTAACCGGGCGATACCTTGTTACAACGAGGACGGTTCTCTTCATTTTTACAAGGATGAAAAAGCTTTGTATAATATATTGAATGAATTGCATAATAGTGGTAACCGGAATACGACCAGTAGTGTTTCCAGTAACCTGAATCTTCGTTGGACAATGAAATTCGGAATTACCTTGTCTTCCACTTTGGGATATAACTTCTCCAATTCATTTGGAGAATCGTGGTATACCGAGCAAACGAATTATATCGCCCGGATTCGGAAATATGAATTTGGTGAGTATAGCCCGGGTGATAAGATGTTTATAGATTCACCATTACCTTTCGGGGGAATGTTGAACGTGACCGAGAGCCGGAATCATAATTACACGTGGCGGAATCAGATAGAATTTGTTCAGACATTTGGTATGCACGCGGTAACCGTGATGCTCGGGGAAGAATCCCGAAGCAACAAATATGATGGTTACGCTCAAACGAACTACGGGTATATGCCGGATAGGGGGAAGAGTTTTGCGGATGTTCCTTTGACTGTCGGAGAAAGTAAAGAACCCAATACATTGGCTCGCAGTAATCCGACGATTACGGATCGGACGGCGAACTATCTATCTTTCTACGGGAATATGAGTTATATGTTTGACGAGCGTTATGCTATAAACGCGAGTATCCGTATGGATGCTTCCAATCGTTTCGGACAGGATAAAAGTGCACGTTATCAACCGGTTTGGTCTGTCGGTTTACGGTGGAACCTGACACGGGAGCATTGGCTGGAAGGACAGAACTTCCTGAACGACGTGAGTTTTCGGGCTTCTTATGGTTATCAGGGAAACGTGGCAGAAAACGTGGGGCCGGAATTGATTGCTAAAATCGTACCGCTTGATGATAAGACGGGAGAATATAAATTGACAATATCCCGTTTGCCGACGCCGAAATTGAAGTGGGAAAAGAACAAAAGTATAAATCTGGGTATTGATTTCAGTATCTTGGGTAGTCGGGTAAACGGTTCGTTTGAATACTATTATAAGCGGACGGAAAATATGATTACGACCCGGCAGATTCCTTACGAGTACGGGGTTACCTCGCTTCCGATTAACGGGGGAAACATGAAAAATTCCGGTTGGGATTTGGGCTTTAGCCTTGTACCGGTTCGGACGAAAGATTTCGTGTGGAGTTTGAGCATGAACACCTCGAAGGTGTATAATGAGTTGGATAGTGATTTGGAGCCTACCGGGAATTGGGAGGATGCCACGACAGGCAAATTTTATAAAGAGGGATACGCCGTATCCAGTTTCTGGGCATTCCGTTTCACGGGATTGAGTCCGGAGAATGGTGCTCCGGAATTTGATTTGACGGGAGCGGAAAAGGAAGAGGCCGTGCTGGATGTAACCGAATACATGAAGTATGTCGGGAAATTGGATCCTGATTTTACGGCAGGGTTGAATACTTCTTTCAGGTATAAGAGTCTGTCTTTAAGTGCTAATTTTTATCTTAGTACGGGAAACCAAAAGTTCTTGTCTTCTCCTTACGGGGGTGATTGGGATTACGGGTTAGCCGTGAATATGGCAAACGAGTACCAGAATCTTTCCACGCAATTACTGGATCGGTGGAGGAAGCCGGGGGATGAGAAACACACGACAATTCCCGCTTTGCCTACTCCCTATAACAGTCAGGCGTTACATCCTTTCTTTAGCCAATATAAAGGATTATTCCCTTATGACGCGTGGTCTTACTCGGATATACGGGTTGTGGACGCGTGGTATTTGAGATGCAGTAATATTTCGGTGTCTTACACGTTACCGAGGGAATGGATAAAACATGTAGCTCAAAATATGAGTTTTTCGTTTTCAGTAAGTAATCCCTTTCAAATCGTAAGCAGTGATTTTGAAGGTCGGGATCCGGAGGTTGCCAGCGGGCAACAACCTTTATCGAGGAACTATTCTTTTAGCGTGAACGTGAGTTTTTAACCGGTAAAACATGAAACAATGAAATCGAAGATATGGATGATATTATTAGCCTTTTATTTTGCAGGCTGTGGTGACTTTCTGGAAGAATCCAGTCAGGATGAAGTTCGCCCTTCCACGGTAGACGATATGGAACAATTGTTACTCGGGGAGGTGTATATGGATCAGATGGACGTGATCTATAACGGAACGGAAATGTTCACGGATGATCAACAATGTTACGGGGTATCGGAATCCAGATATCAATCAACTTTGGAGAGTGGCAGATACATGTTTACGTGGCAGAAAGATATGTTTGATGAAGGAGGGGGAGGAAATAATACTTCCTTTTGGGAACAACCTTACCAACGTATTAAAGGATGTAATGTTGTCCTTGATTATTTGGACAGGGTGACGGGGGATGATACAAAGAGGGAGAATTTACGGGGGGAGGCTTACGTGATGCGGGCGTATTATTATCTGTTACTGGTAAATTTCTTTGGGTTGCCTTACAATTACGGTGATCCGGAGCAAAATCCCGGCGTACCTTTAAAATTGGATATGAGTGTGACGGAAGACCGTTATCCCCGCAATTCGGTGGCAGAGGTATACCGGAGTATTGAGAAAGATTTATTATCAGCAGTTCGTATTTTTGAAAAAAATAAGCCGGAACGAAAATTTCTCCGGGCGGGTGATGTAATGGCAAAGACGTTATTGTCCAGAATGTATCTCTATATGGAGGATTGGGGTAATGCGGTAAAGTACGCGGATGAAGCAATTCAAGAAAAACCGGAATTACTGGATTTAAATGGGCTTGGATGGGGAGAAAATCTGTATAATACATCATCTCCCGATGAGATTATTTGGGCTCGTCCCGGATATGGTGGAGGTTCTAATCCGGAATTTAACGTCGTGCCTTATAGTTTCTCTCAAGATTTTATTCGTTCATTTGATACCGGTGATTATGATCTCACGTGGGGATATGATTCGTATGATGACGATGGTACTGTATATAGAGGAGATATGAGATGGGTAAAATGTATGTTGTGGTCGTATCGGGAGGATTGGTCTAAATATATGCATCGGGCGTGCAGGAGTGATTATGATGGTTATCATGGGATTCGTACAGCCGAGTTGTACCTGAACCGGGCTGAAGCGTATGCCCGTAAATTTGTAGAGAGCGGTACGGATGAATTTAGGGTAAAAGCTTTGGCGGATTTGAATCATTTGCGTTGGTATCGTTTTGACCGGGATAATAAAGAGTATGAGCCCGTGAATTATTCGGATGGAACTTCTTTATTGGATTTCTGTAAAGCGGAACGGCGTCGGGAGTTGTGTAGCGAGGGAAATCATCGGTGGTTTGATTTGCGCCGTTACGGGATGCCGGAGCTAACACATACGTTTTTTGCCAACCCGGGGGAAGAAGAGATGTACACGTTGGAAAAGAATTCTCCTCGTTACGTCATGCCTATTCCTCTCAAGGTTTTGGAAGCGAATCCCCGGTTGGAACAAAATCCGTGAAATCGAATTGATGAATTAAAATAAGAATGTTATGAGATATAGATTGATATTTATAGTTTTAAGTCTGGTGGCGTGGACAAGTTGTTACGACGAAGATGCTCTCGTCCCGACAGAAACTTCGGAATTTAATTATACTTTACCTCAAGGGGATCATGATTATGACACGAAAATCGTGGATTGGAATGAACGTTGTGGTTTTTATGTTCTTTACAAATTTGAACCTAGGGATATTTATTGGAATATCCGGAACTGGTTGGAAACCGGAACGACCGAAATGGCTGGTGATAAATTTATAGCGACTCCCGCGGATGAAGCTTGTATCGGGAGATTGCTTGATGTTTTCGAGAGGCGATTCTTGAATTTTTACCCGGACACGATGTTGCGACGTTGTATGCCTTTAAAAGTATTGTTGTGTAGTGATCTTCATGAGGATTTTTACGGCACTCCTGTTGAACGGAGTATACGTTTTGGGTTAGATTTTTTAGCGTTGAATGGAGCAAATGAAAATTTTCAAACAAAAACACCTCATCAGATTGATTTATTGAAAGATACCGTGAATCTGTCATTTATATACCGTCTGACAGAAAATGAAAAGATCGCGTTGTCCGAAGAGTTCCTTTCTGTATCTTCTTATAAGGAAAAAACGGTTAGTAACGAAGAAATGTACGGGTGGGGATATATAGTTTCTAGTTCATATTATCCAAAAGAAAAAAATAATGACTGGAAAGAATATTTACAGGCAATCATCAAGAATCCGTACGATTACTTGAATGCTGAACCTGTAGCCGGCGATACCAGTTTTAAGGGAATCCTTCACGAGAAGAAAGACGTGAACAAGAAAATACGGCAGAAATATGATATACTGATTCGTTATTTCAAAAGCGAGTACGGGGTAGATCTTCAAGCGATCGGCAATTCAAAGGAACCGATCCGGGAATAGTTTGTGTTTGTATTTGTCTGTGGCTATATGGGAATTTGAAAAAATTCCCATATAATACTGTTGTGTGTTTGTTATTGTATGTAAAATCTAATTGTAAAACGAATTGAATGGAAGAATCAATTGTAAAAGTGGAGCACCTGTCACATCGTTACAGCGTGCAGTGGGCGATCCGGGATATTAACATAGAGATTACCCGGAACGGTATTTACGGGTTACTCGGGTCGAATGGTGCCGGGAAATCCACGACCATGAATATCATGTGTGGTGTGTTGAAGCAAACGGAAGGGAAAGTGTTCATCAAGGGAATCGATATGCGGGAACACCCGGTAGAGGCAAAGAGGCATATCGGTTTCTTACCCCAGAAGCCTCCCCTTCACCCGGACTTGACGGTAGAGGAATACCTTGTACATTGCTGCAACATGAGGCAGATGCCTTCCCGCCGGATACCGTCATCAATAAAGCGGGTAATGGAACGTTGCGGGATCGGTCATTTCGAGAAACGTTTGATCCGTAACCTGTCGGGAGGTTACCAGCAACGGGTGGGGATAGCCCAAGCGATCGTGCATGAACCGGAATTTGTCGTGTTGGACGAACCGACGAACGGGTTAGACCCGAACCAGATACTGGAAGTGCGTCGACTGATAAAGGAGATTGCCCGGGAACGGACGGTCATATTGTCCACGCATATATTGTCGGAAATTCAAGCCACGTGTGACTATATCCGGATGATCGAGCAGGGTAATCTGGTTTTTGCCGGTACGGTGGACGAATTTGATAATTATATTATCCCCAACACGTTGGTTGTTTCCTTGGCAGCTCCTCCTGCGTTGGAGGAACTGCAAGGCATACAAGGGATATTGCAAGTGGAGGAAATCGGTAACATGAAGTACCGGTTCCATTTCGCGGACGCCCACGAGATGATGGAACAAATGGCGGAAACTTGTGTCGTCCGGGGATGGCGACTGAAAGAGATATATCTCGAGAAGAGTTCACTGGATGAGGTATTTGCAGAATTGTCCAAAAATAGATAAAACTTAAATAGAAAAACATGAAGACAATATATAAATTAGCAAGGACGGAATTGCAGACCTTGTTTTATTCCCCTATTGCTTGGTTGATTATCGTGGTGTTTACTTTTCAGGTGGCGATGGTTTTTGTCGGTTCATTCGCGGGAATGGCGCAACATCAGACTTTAGGGTATGGTTTGGATGACGTGACACGTAATGTTTTTGCTTCCTCATGGGGAGGGCTTTTCCCTTCCGTCCAAGGTTACTTGTATCTCTATATCCCGTTGTTGACGATGGGCTTGATGAGTCGGGAGTTGGGAAGCGGCTCCATAAAATTACTTTATTCTTCCCCGGTCACGAATACCCAGATTATTCTAGGGAAATATCTGTCCATGATGATCTACGGGTTAATCCTGATGGCGATATTGATGATTTTTGTAGTCTTCGCGGCTTTCACGGTACATGAATTTGATTTTCCCGCCGTGTTGTCCGGGATGTTGGGGCTTTATCTTTTGTTGTGTGCTTATGCGGCGATCGGGTTGTTTATGTCAAGCCTGACTTCTTATCAAGTGGTTGCTGCTATTTGCACGTTGATCATGTTGGCGGTTTTGAATTACGTGAGAGGAATGTGGCAGGATATTGCTTTTATCCGGGATATTACTTACTGGTTGTCTATTTCCGGGCGGAGTAGTGAGTTTATCAGTGGTTTGATTTGCAGTGAAGACGTGTTATACTTTATTATCGTGATTGTTTTGTTTTTGTGGCTGGGGATTATTCGTCTGCAGGCTTGTCGGCAGAAAAGTCCTTGGACGATTACATGGGGAAAATATTTGATTGTTTTCTGTGGGGCAATGTTGTTGGGATATTTGAGTTCCCGTCCGAAATTAATGGCCTTTCATGATGCGACCCGGACAAAAGTGAACACGTTGACGCCGAATAGTCAGGAGATCATCAAGAAGATGACAGGAGGGTTGACCATCACCGCTTACACGAATCTTTTTGACGGGAGAGATCTTTGGACTGCTACACCTAAAAGCGTGAATAGTGATAAAGCCCGGTTTAAACAATATACCCGTTTCAAACCGGAAATCAAGATGGAATATGAATATTATTACGACACGATCCCGGGAGCCGGCACGATGAAACGTTACGAGGGCAAAACGCTGAAAGATAAAGCATTGAAGTTGACGGAGGTTTACGATATGAACCTGAAATTATTCCAAGCCCCGGAACAAATAAAAAAGAAGATCAATTTATTGTCGGAAGGAAATACTTTTATCCGGGAATTGAAAAGGGAAAACGGCGATAAGATTTTTTTGCGTGTGTTTGACGATATGCAGCATCAACCCAGTGAAAGAGAAATTACAGCCGTGATGAAACGGATGGTCATGGAGTTGCCGGTTGTCGGTTTCGTACACGGGCATGGGGAGAGGGATAACAACCGGGAGGGAGATCGCAATTACCGGCGTTTTGCCCAAGACAAACCTTTCCGCCAATCTATGGTGAATCAAGGATTTGATGTGACGAATATTACTTTGGATCAAGAGGTACCCGGGGATATAAATGTAATCGTGATTGCCGAAATGAGAGAATCAATGACGGAAATTCAGGAAAAGAATTTGAATAAATATATAGACAGGGGAGGAAATCTGTTTATTCTCGGTGAACCGAAACGTACGGAATTTATGGAACCACTGGTAAATCGTTTCGGGGTTCAATTTGTTCCGGGAATGATTGTCAATAACGGAAAAGACTATTTACCGAATTTTATCCTTGCGCGAGCCACGGAGGCTGCCGTTAAATTATCTTACCCGTTTAACGGGTCTTGGTATCGTGCGCAAGTCACCATGCCGGGAGTCGCGGGATTGGAATACACGGGAGGAGATGAGTATACTGCAATCCCGATTTTCCAGACGGATTCGTTATGTTGGAACGAATTGACCACGACGAATTTTGAAGATGACACGGTGAGTTACAACCCGGAAATAGGGGAAGTACAAAAGGTGTACACGACGGGCTGGGCGCTAAGCCGGAGGCTCGGGGAGAAGGAACAGCGGATTATTATTTTGGGTGATGCCGATTGTATCAGTAACGGGGAGATCAGCATTTCCCGTCGGAACGTGTGGGCGGAAAATTACGCTATCGTGGACGGGGTGTTTTATTGGCTGTCTAATGAAGAGGTGCCTATCGATATACGGCGCCCTACTCCCCCGGACAATAAATTGTATTTAACGAAAGAGCAAATGGCGGTGTGGGGTATCGTTTTAAAATGGATATTCCCCGGTATACTGGCAATTCTTGCCATCGTGATCTGGGTACGGCGGAAGGGGAGGTAGGGCTTTTCCCGACTGAAATAGACTGTTTTAAAGCACTGTTGGGCGGCATGTAGGCGACTAATAGGCGACAAATAGGCGGTATCGCCTACTCGTCGCCTACTGTTAGCCCACTGTTAGCCCACGTTTTTGTAAAAAATATGCTTTTTTAACTTGTGCGGGCGATGGGTTCCGGGAATGATTTGCCATGCAAATTTTTAGTAAGCTTAACGCGATGCAAGAGGAACATTCCATGAAAAATCCGGCATATAAGCTATACACCGCGATAATCTATCGGTAAATTAGTTAGCCGTAGAACGCGAGAAATATGAATGAGGATAAGTGTTAGTATCCTATTTTGCAATTGTAAGGAAAAATTGTAGATTTGTGGTGAGGATATTTCGAGTGTCGTGTAAGCTATAATTTTTCAAGGATATGATGAATCCGGAACAGGACAATTTGGTCGCAAAAGTGAATAGTAAAAACGAGAAAGCGTGGAAGACTTTTTTCAATTCCTATTACGGGGCTTTGTGCAATCATGGATTTCGGATTTTGCAGGATGAAGCGGTTGCGGAGGATGTGGTACAGGAAGTATTTGTAAAGATATGGGATAGTGATTTAAAGTTCGGGAACGAGAAAGCGTTGTCCGTGTACTTGTACCGTGCCGTGACAAACAATTCATTGAAATATTTGCGGGATAAAAATATTGAAGATGAACGTTTGCGCTTGTGGAGCGAGGTGGCGGGGGAAATGTCCGAGGATGATTTTTCCAGTGTGGTGCGGGAAGAGGTCCTTCGAAAATTGCGGGAACTGATTGACCGGCTGCCCGGGGAACGTCGTCAGGTTATCATGATGAGCATGGAGGGCATGAGCGGAGAAGAGATCGCGGAAAAGCTCGGCGTGACCATCCACACCGTGAAACAGCAGAAATACAGGGCGTATAATTTTATCCGGGAGCAACTCGGAAGACAATGGGTTGTATTCGCGTTATTTTTTATGTAATAAAAAAGAGGTCGAAAAACTTTTCGACCTCTTTCCTTGGTTACCTTAATCTTATTTTATCTCAATGGTTCTCTGTGCTTTTTTAATTTCCTCGGCGGAAATCTTCGGTAGATCGATGGTTAATACACCGTGTTCTACACCGGCGGCAATTTTCTCTTTGTCAACATCGTCGGGCAGAATCATCGTCTGCTGGAACTTGGAGTATGAAAACTCACGACGCAGGAAGCGTTGTTCTTTCTTCTCCTCGTTGTTTTCAATTTTCTTCTCCATGGTGATGACCAGATTATTATCTTCGTCAATGCGAACGTTAAAATCTTCTTTTGTCATACCCGGGGCGGCAACTTCTACTTTATAATCTTTTTCCGACTCGATCACGTTGATTGCAGGTGCAGTCGCGTTTGCTCTAGTCATCCACTCGTTATCAAAGAAATCATTAAAGATACTTGGTAACCAATTTTGAGTTCTTCTTACAGGCATCATAATTTCAGTCTCCTATCTTTAAGTTTAACATTCAATCTTATCTTTGGACTCCGGCTCTTTTTAGGAACCGTCGTTCGATAAGGAATAGTGCAAAGCCTGTGCCATCGTGATTTACGGACTTTTTGTCATGGATATTATGTCAAATTTTCATTTTTTGCTTCGTCATGTGACAAATATTTCCAATTTCAAGTACGTTTTTGTGATAATAATTGTAGCTTTATGGCTGTTTAAATAGGTATGTACTTAATAAATACATTATGCATAGATCAAATAATAATTACAATTGGGCTAGAACAATATTTGTTGTAGCGTTGGTCGTTGGCCTTGGATGGATGTCTTCTCCGGTAATGGCACACGGCACGGAAGTGTGTTTGGCAGATGGTGATACTACCGTACATGTGGTTGCAGATGTACAGCCGGAGTTTAACGGTAATCTGAATCAATGGCTCGGGGAGAATATCATGTACCCGGAAGAGGCTCAACAGGAGCGTATCGAGGGCAAAGTGTTCGTGACTTTCACGGTAGAAAAAGACGGGGCAATATCTCATGTTACCGTCGTGCGTTCGGCTCACCCGATTCTGGACGCGGAGGCTGTGCGCGTGATCCAAAGTATGCCGAAATGGAAACCCGCCATGATGAATGGTGAAGCGGTACGTTTTTCCAAGACTTTGCCGATCACGTTCAAATTGGCAGAGGAACAATTGACTTACGAGCAATACCTGAAGAATCTGGAAGAGGAGCAAGAGCTGCTGAAACAAGGCAATCAATTAACGCCGGAGGAACAGGCAGCCCGCGTAGAGGCTTTCAAAAAACAATTGGGAGATGATGCCACGCTTTACAAATTGTTGCTGGAAAAGAGTCAGGCTATCAAAGGCGAGATCGACAGTGTGGTGAAAGCTCAAACCAAAGTATTGAAGTTGAAAAAGACGGATGTAAAAGAATTGACAAAAATATACGAGAACGAGATTGACGCGAAGATCAAATTGATCGAAAGTCTGGGAACAGATGATTTTGTCAATAAATTTGTATCTTCCGAGATAAAGATGAGACAACTCGAGATGGACAAGATGTTGCAGATAAAAGATTTATTGAAAGATCGTTTTAAACTCTATTTCGAGAATTATATTTTGCAGCAATAATTATTACAAGGTATTAAATGACGGGTCGGGATGTAAATACCCCGACTCGTCATTGTTAAATTCAGTCTTAAGATAAGACATTTCAATAATTTTGTCATATATTTGACACTCCAAGATAAGACTATATGGTGATAGAGGATAGTGTCATATTAAATTCAATCAGGAATAATAAACCAGAAGGTATACATTTACTTTTTGATCGATACTATCGTCCGTTAGTTCTATACGCGGATGAATTCTTGAAGGACCAAGCTACTGCCGAAGATCTGGTTCAAGAGTTGTTTTTAAAATTATGGGAGGGTGATTATCTCTTGGAGGTATCTGAAAAGAATCTGGCGACTTATCTGTTTTCCGCGATAAGGAATAAATGTCGTACTTATTTTGAAAAGAAAGATGTTTTGCAAAAACGGGAAATGTTGGAAGATGTTGACATCCCGGTAGAGATGGTCGTGCGGATTGACGAGGAACGGATGGACATCGTGATGAAAGAAGTCAATCTTCTTCCCGAGCGCACCCGACAGATCGTGGAGTGTATCATGTTGAGGAACTTGAAATATAAAGAGGCTGCCGAGGAATTGCACATTTCTGTAAATACCGTAAAATTCTTGCTTAATAAAGGTATTGTGCGTCTGCGCGAACGTCTTGCTCATAGAAGCAGCGAAATTCTTCTATTTTTCTTGCGTCGCTTACACTTGTTTTAGTATTGGGAGATAATGCATTAGGATTTTCTAGGAAAAAAAACGGAAAAATACCTACCCATTTTTCTATTTTTTCTGTCTTCCTAGAAAAATATGTATTCGTATGCCAATACAAGAGGAAATATATGAACTGATATTCACGAAACTTAGTCAAGGGCTTGACAAGAACCGGAAGGAGTGTCTGCAGGCGTGGCTGGATGAAAGTGAACAAAACAGAAATGCTTACCGGGAAATTTGTTCTTTATGGTATAGTGGCAAATGGGCTTATAAAAGAGAACAAATACAAAAATCCGAAGGATGGGAGAAAATACTTGAAATCAAGAAAGGAAGACGGAAGAAACGTTTACTCAAAATATGGAGTGCGGGAGTTGCAGCTTCTGTTGTATTGATTATGGGAGCCTTTTTCGTGTCCCGATTTATGGATAGAGGACATGTAGAGCGAGTGACGGAATCCAGACAGGCTAATGTAACATTGATTCTGGCTTCAGGTGAACGAGTGGATGTAGGTCATAGGACAGACCGGATGATTCGGGAAGCCGGATCGGTGATTCGTTCGGATTCCGCGTTGCTGGTTTACGAGGAACATAGCATCGATACTCTTTCGGAAGAGACCGTGTATAACGAACTCGTTGTTCCGAAATGCGGGGAATATAAATTGCGTCTCTCGGATGGAAGTTTAATCGTCTTGAACTCGGAATCCAAGCTCCGGTATCCCGTGAATTTTAATGGTGATACCCGTGAAGTCTTTTTATCCGGGGAGGCTTATTTCGAGGTGGCGAAGCATCCCGGTAAGTCTTTTGTGGTTCACACGGATCATGCGGATGTTCAGGTATTGGGGACATGGTTTAATGTTTCAGCCTATCCGGATGAGGAAAACACGGAGGTTACTCTTTTGAACGGAAGCGTACAGGTGGGGCGTGAAGAGGAACAAGCCATATTATTGCCCGGACAGCAATTTTTATTGAATAACCGAACATCGGAAAAGACAATACGTGACGTGGACACGAGCGTGTATGTCGCTTGGACTCGTGGTTTATTCCGGTTTGACGCGATGCCGCTGGAACAGTTGATGTTGAAATTGAGTCGCTGGATTCCTGTTACTTACACGTTTAAAGATGAAGCGATAAAGAAAATTCGCTTTACCGGGGGATTTCGGAAATATGACGACGTGGATCATACGCTCAAGATGTTGGAAGAAATTATAAATATTTCATTCAAAAGAAAAGGGCAGGAAATAATCATAGATTGGTACCAAAACTAACATAGAACGTAAAAACTTAAAATTCAAATTTATGGAAAAAAATCAAAAGGAAGGGCCTGAACCTTTACGGTACAGGTCGTGGAAGCTTTATACTGTCATGAGATTGACTTTGTTGATGAATGTCTTCTTTGTGCTTTTCTCTTTTGGAAATGGTTTTTCTCAAAAGAGGGTTACGATAGATTTGGGTGAGACAACGATAAAGGAGGCTCTGGTCGAATTTCAACGTCAAACCAATAAGATTGTAATTTACAGCGACGAGCATTTGGCCAATGACCAACGGGTGGTACTGAATTGTAAAGATGTGGAACTGGAAGAGTGTTTGAAGTTAATCTTGAAAGGAAGCGGTATGACTTATCGTTTTGAGGATGATTATATCTTGATAGTCCCTCTTAAAGTCTCTGAACAGGATTCTACTAAAACCGTCGCTAAAGTGGTTATTTCGGGTGTCGTGAAGGATACTGAAGGACTTCCTCTTCCGGGAGTGACGGTGCTGTTGAAAGGTATGAAGTTGGGGACTTCAACAAACTCGAAAGGGGAATTTACTTTGGAAATACCAAAAGTAAAAGATAAGGAAATACGCCTTGTCTTCTCTTTTATCGGTTTGCGAACGAAAGAAGTGATCTATAAAGAGAATGAACAGAAAACTCCGTGGGTGATCGTGATGGAAGAAGATATCCGGCAGTTGGGAGAGGTGACGGTAAGTACCGGTTATCAAACCGTGAACCGGAAAGATATGGTGGGGGCGTACACGACGGTAAGGGCTTCCGATATCATGCAACCGGTATATACTTCTGTCGACCAGATGCTGCAAGGGCGGGTAGCCGGAATGATCGTGATGAATACCAGTTCCCGGGTGGGGACGAATCCTAAAATACAGATACGAGGAACCTCCACGATATTGGGAAATCAGGATCCGTTGTGGGTGGTTGACGGTATTATCCAACCGGATCCGCTTCCCTTGGACGTATCCTCTACCATGACGGAAGATTTGAAAAATGTACTCGGTAATCAGATTTCTTGGTTGAATCCTTCGGATATAGAAACGATCACCGTGTTGAAAGATGCTTCGGCTACGGCGATATACGGTTCGAAAGCCTCGAACGGGGTTATCGTTATCACGACCAAAAAGAGTAAAACCGATCGTCTGAGCGTGAATTATACGGCGAATTTTTCTTTCAAACAGAAACCCAGTTACGGGATGTTCAACATGATGAATTCCCGCGAGCGTATTGATTACTCCAAGGAAGCCTACGAGAACGGGGGACGTTTCATTGCAGAGCCTGTGGCACAGACTTCGTCGTACGAGGGATTGATGAGGCTTGTCGCGAGCAAAGAAATCACGATAGAAGAGTATGGAACTTACTTGGAGCAGGCGATTCGTTTACGGCAGCATTCGTTTCTTCTATATTGAGTGGCTTGTCTATCGGCGAAGCTCATAAG
>ENA-UEPJ01001417-UEPJ01001417.1-human-gut-metagenome-genome-assembly--contig:-NODE-1417-length-28931-cov-6.325570_pt1 | contig 28931 bp, 23 predicted proteins | sample MGYA00242890_ERZ507896 | MGnify/ENA primary metagenome ERZ507896 (study PRJEB26167, sample SAMN06115508) | human gut metagenome | host: Homo sapiens | place: China:Qinghai | collected 2015-08-20... | reverse complement strand
CGGTTCTCAGTTCCTTCCAACTGTGCCTGCAGTTCCTTAAAGTTTTCATTGGCTTTCAACTCCGGATAGTTTTCTGTTTTATCATGAGATAGCCTCCCCCCATTTTCCCATTATTTTGGTTGTCACACCGCTAATGATCAATACGATGATAAAGAAGCATACACCGAAAGCGGAACCTACCGAATAGAAGCCATCCGAGATACCTTTCTTCATCATAACTGTCATAACCGTTTCCGTTGCATTTCCAGGTCCGCCGGAAGTCATGGAGTAGATTGCGTCAAACGCTTTCATGCCTCCGATCAGTCCGGTTACTACAATAATTTTTACGGAAGGACACATGAGTGGGAGCGTAATCCTAAAAAAGCTCTGTCTGCCGTTTGCTCCATCGATCTGTGCCGCCTCATATAACTCTGGTGCGATACTCTGCAGGTTGGCAAGAAAAATAACCATCGCCCAGCCGGTCCACTGCCAGATCTGCGTAAATATAACAGAGAATAGCGCCCGGTTTGTCGTGAAGAAGTTAATCGTATCTAACCCGAAGCGGTGAAGCAGATTGTTGATCAATCCATAGTCCGAGGACGATAAAATAAAGTTCCATAAATATCCAATAATCAAAGAACTGAATACTGCCGGGAAAAAGTAAACCGCACGGAGCAGATTTCTTGTCTTTAACTTTTTATTCAAAACAGCAGCGATCGGAAGACCAAGAATTACCTGAAATCCAGTCAGTAATATGGCATAAATCAATGAATTCTTGATTGCAATCCGCATTAAAGGCGTCTGGAATACTTTTATATAATTCTGAAATGCAACAAAGTGCAGATTTGTCGGATTCATATCAGTATAATCAGTAAAACTGTAAAAAATGGTGTACATAAACGGCAAAATACTAAAGATCAGATAAATTGCCAGTGCCGGAATAATAAACACCGCAAAGTAACGTCCGAGTGAACCACATTCCCTTTTTTTCTGTTTTTTATTCATAAAATCTTGCTTCCTTTCCGAAAAAAGGCAGAAAAAGAGCCTCAAACCCAGCCTCACTGCCGAGTTTGAGGCATCTTCACTGCACTCTTATCTATTTTGATAATAGCTCAGAAACCACTTCATCAACCGTCTGTAATGTTGTGGATAAATCCTGCGCACCTAAAAGATAACTCTGCATCTCTGTTCCATAAGTCTCATGTGCACCTGCTGCAGAACCCCATTCATTCCATGGGCAGTAAACATTTCCTGCTGCTAACGCACCTGCGACACTTGTATATGCTTCCGGAAGGTCAAATTCTACTCCATTTAAGTAAGAAGAACCCCCCTGATTGTTCTGCCATAAAGCGTTCTGTCCATCTGTCGTTGAAATTGCTGCAAGCACTTTTTTCACTGCGTCAAGGTTCTTGGAAGAAGCATTTGCTGCAAATCCACAGCCAGGACCACCAATGAGCCAGCCTGCGCTCTCTTTTGTTCCATAGAAAGGCATCATGTCAAGCTGTAACTCCGGATTTTTTTCCATGATCGCATCATAATCCCAAGGACCGGAGCAGAACATTGCTGAACCGCCTGTTGCAAACTGCTCTAATGCCTGATCATGATCAATACCTGTCATGTCTGCTGTGTATACACCATTATCGATCAGTTGTGACCACGTCTCGATATATGGATTCCAGGTTCCGTCCATTGTCACTTCGCCGTTACGATATTTTTCTCCAAAACCTTTTCCCTCATCAGTGGACAGATACTCTGCTGTCACAAATGCCATAGAACTCTTTAACAGCGGTTCCCATGATTTTAAGCCTGCTGCAAGTGGTGTAACTCCTGCATTCTGGAATGTTGTACAAACATCTAAAAACTCATCAAATGTCTTTGGAAGTTCCACATTATTTTCTTCAAAAATTTCTTTGTTATAATAGATTCCTTCAAACCAGCTGATTCCCGGAAGTGCATAGGTACTTCCGTTATATCCGTAAACACTTGTACCTGCTGTGGAATAATCAGCTGCCAGATCATCCAACGCTTCCAGATAACCTAATTTTGCATGTTTTAATGCAGAACCCGGTGACTCGCAGATGATGTCCGGTCCTTCGCCTGCGGAAAGCTTGGTATCAATAATTGTATCGTAGTTAGAGTTATCAATAAACTGATATTCAATCTCTACCTCCGGCACTGCCTCTGCAAGATAATCTAACATTGCCTGTACCGTGTCTTCACTATTCCAGTAAGACATACGGATTGTCACTTTGTCCGAAGAAGAGTCTGTTTTCTCTCCCTTTGTCCCTATCTTAGATGCTGAATCTGTGCTTACTGTATCCGAGGAGCTTCCACATCCTGCTACTACCCCAAGTGTCATTGCTGCGCACAATAATACGCTCAAAACTTTTCTCTTCATACCTTTTTCTCCTTTTCCCGAAAGAAAATACCGCTGTCTGCTGCTGTTTTTCTCTTTCATTTGATATATTTATCATACAGTCGAACCTAGCAGAATAAAATAATACTTTCTTTGGAAAAGTAATACTTTTTCATGTATTTTATTTTGGATTTTTCTTCTGCAGCGTATCCGGCATCTTTACCGTAAAGCAGGTATATTTTGCATCAGTGACTTTCACTTCAAGACTTCCGAGTGCTCCGTAATAAAGCTCCAGACGTTCCTTGATATTGTGGATTCCATAGCCTTTTCCCTGTTCATTCAACAATTTCTCTACCATTTCAAGTTCGATCAAAGGTCCGTTATTGTAAATAGAAAATACCAGCTGCTCCGGTTTTCTGCAAAACTCTACAATAATTTTTCCGGTGTCCGGTTCTTCCATATAATCAATGCCGTGCTTCATCGCATTTTCCACCAGCGGCTGAAGCAGAAAGTTCGGCATACAGCATTCGAGACCGCTCTCATCTATACGGTATTCCACCTCAAATGGTTCCTCATGCATTTTTTTCTGGATCTCAATATACGCCCGGATATTCTCCAACTCACTGCTCACCGTTGTGATCTGTTGTCCGTTGTTTAATGCTGTGCGGTAGAATTTTGCCAGAAGTCCTGTGATATCGCTGATATCGTCATCCCCTTTTCTGAGCGCCTTCCACTTGATACCTGAGAGGCAGTTGTAGAGGAAATGAGGGTTCATCTGCGCCTGCAGCGCTCTCAATTCGGATTCTTTTTTCTCAATCTCCATCTTGTATACTTCATTAATCATGGAATCTAACTGCACAGTCATTCTTCCGAGACTGTTCGTCACCATGCCAACCTCATCCGTGTCGGTTGTGTGACAGGGATTTTGCAGATCGCCGTTTGCAATACGCTCCGCCTGATCCCTCAACTGCAAAATTCTCTGACCGATCACACGCGACAGCACTCCAATCACCACCAGTGTCAGTCCGACACAAATAAGTACTACTATGATTGTAGAAAATATAATGGAATAAATCTGTTCCGAGATTGTATTCCGGTCAATAAAATAGTAAATTTTCCAGTCGACTTTTTCCATCGACGCTTCTTTTAAAATATATTCTTTATTTAAGACGGATGCATCCTCCGGGTTTTCTCCGATGTACGCTTCAATTTTCTGTTCCATCTGCTCATCAGCAATTTTTTTTGTGTAAATCACCTGACCATTTCCGTCTTTTATCACGATCCCGTTGTCCAGATAATCCATCGTATCAAACGGTTCCAAAATCCGGTTTAAGTAAAATTCCGCACGCAGTACACCGATTCTTCTGCTGGTCGTTGCCGTATCTAAAATTGTCCGCGTTGCATACAGCTTTCCGTCCTCCTCGACCGTCCACTCTGTATTAAAATCTTTTTCGTGCTTTTTGTACCACACCGTATCCTCATATGGCTCCGCCGACTCCAGGAAAGAGCCTATGTCTGATGCCGTATTTGGTGTGACGATTTTGATCATTTTTAAGTTTTCATCACTCGTTATAAAGTACCAGAATACCGGTTCCACCGTCTTATTCAGGCTCTGTGCGATTGCACTACCATTATAGGCATTCCCCTCCAACGTCTGTCGAAATTCCAGATTGTACGCCAGATATTTTGTAAAATCTGTCTCTCTCTGAAAAATAGCGTCTGCCTCCTGACACATACGGTGTAAATTATTGTCCATCGTCACTTCTGTCTGGTCCAGCAGATTTTGATTTGCCGCAGAAAACGAATGAATACCGAGAATACATAACGGAATCGACACCAGAATAATATAACTTATAATAAGCTTTTTCTGCATGGACGCATTATGTATAAACCAGTTACAAATTTTCTTCACTTGACCTTCTCCCCACTTCTTATGTATTTCTGGCAACATGACCGCACCACTGTATTTCACTTCCAATTTTTCTGTTTATTTCTGCTCACGGTACTGCTTCGGTGTCACACCATAGTAATTTTTAAACAGTTTGTTGAAATAGGGATGGTTTGTGTAGCCACATGCCTTTCCGATATCCACGATCTTCCAGTTACTCTCCTCTAACAGTTCTTTCGCTTTCTTCATGCGATAGTCTGTCAAATATTTCACAAGATTGTATCCTGTCTCCTTCTTGAAAATAAAGCTCACATAAGACGCTGTGAGGCAGACTTTTTCTGCGATCTCTTCCAGACCGATATCATGCATATACTCATTCTTGATGACTTTTTTGATTTCGGATACCGTGAGGCTCGTATCCGGCAGACTCTGTTTCTGGGAAACAGTGATCTCCCGTATCACTTTTGACACAACTTCACCCACTTTCCAAAGATCATGACTGTTCATAATTTCATCTGCTGTCTGCATGATCAGGCTCTCGTTATAGATGCCGTATTTCTGATAAATAGCCTTGACAATATCTAAAATCAGATACTTTGCATAAAATGCACTCGACGCTTTTTCATTTTCCAGACGTTTCAGATAGACCAATAACTGTTCTTCCACTGCAGGCATATTTTCATCCTCTATGCTTCGGAAAATACTATCTTTCATCTGCATGGTTTCCTCGAGCGTTCCTGTATCCCGCGCTGCTTTCTGTGCAATGTAGATTACTCCCGAAAAATAGCTGAACGTGTCATTTCGGACATCTTCCATTTCTTTTACCCTGCCTGAAAATTCTTTTATTCCAAAGAATGTTGTTCCGACAATAATCGATGGCATCTCTGCTTTTTCCTCGGTCAGATCGGCATATAATAAACGGATGGAATTTTCCACTTTCCGTTCCTCGATCGGCTCTCTGCTGTAAATGATCACATAAATCTGGTTTGGATAAAAGTCGATCTGTTCATATGGTAATTTCATATTGCGTTTCAGTATTTTTTCAAATTCTTCCTCGCACAGTTCAAAGTAATTGTTCCGTGTCTCAATACTCACGAAACAGATATATTTATTTTCCAGATTAATCTTGTATTCTTTTAATTTTTCCACAATCTCTGTCACAGATTCTTTCGTGTTAAAAAGTCTGTATAACAATAATTTTTTATCTGCGACTAACAGATTTTCTTTCTGTTCTTTCCACTGCTTTTTCTGTCTGCCAAGTGCAATGACATGCTCCATCACCTGTTTGAATTCCTCCACTTCGATCGGTTTTAACAGGTAATTGACCGCACTTACCTCGCATGCCTTTTTCGCATAATCAAACTCGCTGTAAGCACTGAATATAATAATGATCACATCCGGTCTGTTTTCCTTTGCATATTTTGCAAGTTGTAGTCCGTCCATATACGGCATTTTTACGTCGGTCAATAAAATATCCACATCCTGATATTTCTGTAGATACTCCATTGCCAGTTTTCCGTTAGCTGCTTCCGCTACTTCAAGCTCAAATTGAAATTTTTCAATCAAAAACCGGATTCCCTCACGCTCTGTTCTTTCATCATCTACTAATAGTATTTTCATTTTCCCCACAATCCTTTTTTCTTCTGTATCATTTTTATACGCATACTATTTCCAATCTCCGCTTTCCGACATTCTTTCATCTCTTGTCGTTTTGTATACACTGCCTCAATTATATTGTATTAATCCGGTATCCTGTTTGAAATAACATATTTTTTTGATTCCTTGCAATTATTTGGTATCTTTCATTTTTACTGCAGATTATTCACCTTCCCAACTGAAATATATCCATCAACAAGTGCCCTGAAATCTGTTCCCTCCGGGGCATTCTCATTATAATTTCCATGCACAGTCAGTCGTATTCTTCCATTTTCAAGCCCCTCTTCCAGATACTCGTCAATGAAAAATCCACAGTCTGCAATTTTTCTGTCATATAAAATTCCCCGCAGCTTCTCAAGTTCACACTGCGGAAAATTTACGTTCCAGATCTGATTGTGCGCCAAAGGCTGTTCCATCAGTTCTTTCAGCATCTGCTCAAGGTAAGCGTCTGTCACCTCATGACACTCCGATGCACCTTCAGAAAACGCAATCGCATGCACACCTGCGCACGCAGCTTCTAACGCAGATCCTACGGTCGCTGAATACTGAATATCTGTTCCGCTGTTATATCCATAATTAATACCGGAAAATACATAGTCCGGCTTTTCTTTCACAATATTTAAAATTCCAAAACGTACACAGTCCGCCGGTGTTCCTGTACTTGCATATGCGTGCACACCCTCCACCGGAAAATCAACCGGAAAAAACTCTATCGTTTCACGTAATGTGATCCTGCGTGACATTGCACTGCGCTGTCCGTCCGGTGCCACCACCCAGACTTTACCATATTTTTTTGCTGCCCGTGCCAAACGAATGATACCGTCTGACTGTATTCCATCATCATTTGTAATTAATATTTTTTGCATTATGTTTTCCTTTTCCACAAATTTTCTGAGACTCTCTTCTCCATCTTTTCTATTTAATTTATCATATCCTTTTTTCCACGAAAATGCAAAACTCCTCAAAACGAGGACTTTTTAGCCTTAAAAGTCCTCATTTTGAGGAGTTTACTTTTTCGTTCATATACACAAATATAAACTGCATTCCCTTATTCTCTGTTTTCATATTGAAACCATCGCCAGTTTTACTGCTTTACTCTTCTCCGAAATAAGCACTTTTTTCAAGAGTGATACTGGGCGGATTCGAACCACCAACTTCGGTTTTGCAAACCTATGCCCTACCAGCGGCTACAGCATCGGATACGAAACAACAGAATACACACTCGGCGAATATCTATTGTCATAAAAATCCCCTCACGGAGTATGTTTATCAAATTTTCCATGAGGGGTCTGTTTCAAACTGATTTCATTCTGCTGATTTCACGATCAGCACCTGAAACGCTCTTAGTTGCTGAATAATGCAGTAGACAGATATCTGTCACCGGAATCCGGAAGAAGAACTACAATATTCTTTCCTTTATTTTCCGGTCTCTTTGCTAAAATGGTGGCTGCTTTTAAAGCTGCTCCAGAAGAAATACCAACCAGAACGCCCTCGCTTACTGCAAATGCTCTTCCCTCGTCAAAAGCATCCTCATTTTCAATTGGAATGATCTCATCATAAACGGAAGTATTCAAAGTATCCGGAACAAATCCTGCACCGATTCCCTGAATCTTGTGTGCGCCTGCTTTTCCTGTAGAAAGAACTGCACTTGTTGCAGGCTCAACTGCTACAACTTTGACATTTGGATTCTGCTCTTTTAAGTACTCACCAACACCTGTTATGGTTCCGCCTGTACCAACGCCGGCTACAAAAATATCTACTTTTCCGCCTGTCTGCTCCCAGATTTCCGGTCCGGTTGTTGCCTTGTGTGCTGCCGGGTTTGCAGGATTTACGAACTGGCCTAAAATAACGGCTCCCGGAATCTCTTTTGCAAGTTCATCCGCTTTTGCGATCGCACCTTTCATTCCCTTAGCGCCCTCTGTCAAAACAAGCTCTGCGCCGTATGCTTTCAAAAGATTTCTACGCTCAACACTCATGGTATCCGGCAGTGTTAAGATTGCTCTGTATCCTTTGACCGCTGCAACTGCTGCAAGACCGATACCTGTGTTACCGCTGGTTGGTTCAATAATGGTTGCGCCCTCTTTTAAAATACCTTTTTTCTCTGCATCCTCGATCATTGCCAATGCAATTCTGTCCTTTACAGAACCGGCCGGGTTAAATGCCTCAAGTTTTACTAAAATGGTTGCGTCTGTCACGCCTGCTTTTGCAGCATATCTGCTTGCGTTTACGATTGGTGTTTTTCCTACTAACTCTAATGTGCTTGATTTGATATCACTCATGTTAATTCTCCTTGTTTTTGCGAAGCAAAAATCCGAACTCTTGTGAGGAGAGGATTTAGCCTCCTTGTTTTTGCAAAATTAAAATAGTGTACTTAGTGAGAAGAAGATTTATCTTCTAAAATAAAAATGGCAGGTATCCTATGCACGACACCTGCCTGAGTTACAAATTTTTAGCGGGTACACAATGCATATGAAAAATAAACCGTACTCATACATACAGCCTGACAACAGCAACAACACATCATATGATTTTTCTGTGTGCTTAATCCTGTGTGTTTCATATCATTGTCTCCTCTCTCATTTCCTACTAATCATATAGGAATATGTGTTTATATTGGAATTATAACGATTAACATCTTTACTGTCAACTATTTTTTCATAAATTTTTGCAATTCTTTTCGTTATGATACATTTTCCTGTTCACTTGCATTGCGTTACAATAACGATGCCTGGCTGCTGCTATATCTGGTTTAGCTTGCAAATTTTACAGTATCTGCCGGAAGTACTTTTGCGATGCGTTCCAGTGCCTCTTTTAGCGTACTTCTCGGACAAGCCACGTTAATCCGCTGGAATCCTCTTCCACATTTTCCAAAAATTCTTCCACTGTCAAGCCAGAGTTTCGCCTTGTGAACGATCAAATCCTCCAACTCCTGCGTGCACAATCCAAGTCCATTAAAATCAAGCCAGATCAGATACGTTCCCTCATGTTCCACCATGTTCACGCCCGGAAGATTTTTTTCCACAAATTCTTTTGTAAAAGCGATATTGCCAGCCACATATTTTTTCATCGCCTGATACCACTCTTCCCCATCCCGGTAAGCCGCCTCACATGCCACAAGTCCGGCTGCATTGAGCTGACTGTATCCGGCGGCAGCCAACTGTTTTTTGAATGCATTTTTCAGTTTCTGGTTCGGGATAAAAATATTAGAAGTCTGCAGACCAGCCAGGTTAAACGTTTTGCCCGGTGAAGTGCAGGTAATGGTCCACTCCGCATATTCCTTTTTCAGATTTGCAAAAACGTGATGTTTTCCCTGAAAAACAAAATCTGCATGAATCTCATCGCTCACAACGATCACGTGATGTCTGTAGCAGATATCTCCAATTGTCTCCAACTCCTCCTTTGTCCACACTCTTCCAACCGGATTATGCGGATTGCAAAGGAAAAAGAGTTTTACTTCTTCCTCTGCGATTTTTTTCTCAAAGTCTGCATAATCAATATGATAGCGGTTGTCCTCTCCCAGGAAAAGGTCACTGCTTACGATTTTTCTTCCATTATCTGAAATCACCTCTGAGAAAGGATAATATACCGGTGACTGAATCAATACTGCATCTCCCGGGTCTGTATATGCTTTTACGGACAATGCCAGAGCCATCACGACCCCCGGTGTTTTGACCAGCCATTTTTCCTGTACTTCCCAGTCATGATGTTTCTTCAGCCATCCTTTCACAGCTTCAAAATAAGATTCCTGTCCATCACTGTATCCAAAAATCCCATGCTGTGCCTGTTTGATCAGTGCATCCTGTACATAAGAAGATGTCTGAAAATCCATGTCTGCAACCCAGAGTGGCAGCACATCTTCCGGCATACCTCTTTTCACTGCAAAATCATATTTTAAGCAGTTTGTATTTCTTCTGTCTGTAATTTTGTCAAAGTCAAGATTTCTTTCTGCCATGCTGTACCTCCGGTTTCTTCTATTTGTAATATATTGCTATCTTCTGTGACTGGTTATTATAATTTCCTACTGTTTCTGTAGGTCTTATTGGATATATACATCATAGCAGAATTTTGCTTTTTAACATAATTCATTTTATCTAGAATCAGCTATAGGTGAATCCTATAGCCGGAGTTTAACTTACCGTGGAGTAGCAGATTTTGTGGTGCTTTCTTAGGTTGTGAAGGGCAGATATAAGCGTCCTCCCGCAAGTCTTTATAAGTGTTGATGAAAAAGAAAAATCATACAGACAAATATGGTATTCCTGTTCGCCGGGCATTCCGATGGACTTCTGAGCAAAAATTTTGTGAAGCAAAAGCTTCACGAAATTTTTAGAATCCCATCTCCATGGCTCACGAAGGAAATCATATTTGTCTGTACGATTTTTCTTTTCATTTACGTTACGAATGACTTGTGAAAGAACACTTATACATGCCCGGTCAACGTTATGAACCGCACTACAAAACCTCCTCAAAGGTTTCCATCGGCATAGGCTTGTAATAGTAGTAACCCTGCAATTCATTACAGCCCGCTTCGATCAGAAAATCTGCAACCTCCTTTGTCTCAACACCTTCACACTTTCTTTTTTATTAGCTGTAAAGGATATTCTGAAATACCACCGTCATTTTATGCCATTTCTGCTTTACATCTGATTGATAATCTGCTCGAGGTCATCACAGTATTTTCCAGCCTCCTCGAATTTTCCCGCCTGCAATGCAAATGAAATCCGGTTTTCCAATTCTTTTTTCTTCTGCTCCAGTTCCAGATAATTTTTATCAAAATGGTCGGCATAAATCATTTTGCGGAATTTACGGATGCTCATTTTGCGTAGTTTCTTCTCCTCCACAAAAAGCACATAATCCATACAGTTTGCAACTGTATAGAAATCATGTGATACCATCAATACAGCACCCTCATATTTTTCAATTGCCTGTTCCAATGCAAGCTGGGAATAGGTATCAAGGTGGCTTGTCGGCTCATCCAAAAGAAGAAAGTCCGCATCCATCCGGGAGATTTTTGCAAGCTGAAGCAGATTTTTTTCTCCGCCGGATAAATTCTCTACTTTGTTATAAACTAACTCTTCTTCAAATCCGTAGGTTTTTAAATAACGGACAATCTCCGCTTCTGTCTCAAAACCTGCATCCTCAAAGTTTTTCAAAACCGTCTCTTTCTCGTTAAAAACTTCCCCATGCATCTGGGAAAGATAGGCAATTTTAAGGTCTGGGGCAAGCTTAATGGCTGGATTATTGTTTTTATAAATATCACGCAAAATGGTTGTCTTTCCGGTTCCGTTTGGTCCGACGATTGCCACTTTCCCGCCAGCCTCCATGGAGAAGGTCACTTCCTTCATAATTTGCCGGTCGAATGCAATACTGTAATTTTCCACTTCCAGAATCGCTTTTTCATGATTCTGTTCCGTTCTTTCTTCACTGATGGTCACATCCGTATCTGTCTGTCCAGAAACATCTCGCTGCACATCATCCGATGATTTTACACTGGTGTGCAGTTCAATCTGAGGCTGCCTGATATCCACAAACGGTGATTTTGTTTTCCGCGCTTCGAGACGCTCCAACAGAGAGACTCTCGCTTTTAGACTTCTTCCCTTTGTCGCACTGTCCACCTTTGTCGCCTCATTCCGCAGACGTTCCACAATTTTGCGATTGCGCTCGATCTCTTCCATATCTGCTGCCGCAAGTTCCTGCTGCTCGATTTTCATCTCCAACAATGCAAAATTGTAATCCACATATGTGCCATCAAACTCCTGAAGCTCTGCATTCTCCAAATGAAGAATTTTGTTGAAACAGTGATTCAAAAGATAACGGTTATGTGTGATGACTAGCAAAGTTCCCTTGTGGGAATTGATCAGGTTTTTCAGTGCATTCAAATGTTCAAAATCAAGGAACACATCCGGCTCGTCCATGATGATAAATTTCGGACTGATCATCATCTCGCGGATCACCTGGATCAGCTTAAATTCTCCTCCGCTGAGGTTTGTCAAAAGGTGATTTTCATAGTCTTTCAGATTTGCAATTTTTAACTGTTTACGGATATTGCTCTCATAAAAGTCCCCATCGATCGCCTGAAACTGATCCATGACGTTCTGATAACGATCCATCAGTTCGTCCAGCTCATCTGCTGTCGCCATCTCATCGCAGATTGTGTTAATCTCATTTTGCAGACGCACGAACTCCTCACTCAGATAGTCAAAAACCGTAACCTCTTTTTCCTCGTCCAGAGAATAAAACTGACTGACATAACCGATTCTGCCCGGAACATCCACGATCAGTCTGCCATCATATAAGTAATTGTCCGGGTGCAGGATCATATCCACCAACGTACTTTTTCCGGTTCCATTTGTTCCGATAAATGCGCAGTGCACATCATCTTCCAACGTAAATGATATTTTGTTATATAAGTCCTTCTGCGGGAAGGAATACGATAATTTTTCTGCTTTTATCATAAATTTCTCTTTCCTTTTTTTATTTTCCCCCGCTCATTGTAGCATAACTTTCGTAATGTCACAATGCGCAGATGTCCTGGAGTTTGACAGTTGAATATCAAGAAAAGTACTTGCAGGTCTTATAAAACCTGCATTTTTTATGTCAATTTTTATGTTTTATATGCTGTTATTTTATGTTATTGTGTGTTATAATAAGCATTGGAGGGGTGCTTATGAATCTACATATAACAAAATCCAAAAATGCAGAATCCTTTTATATTGCAAAATCTTATACCAAAGCCAATGGCAAAACATCCTCTGTCATTGTCCGTAAACTCGGCACTTTGAACCAGCTCATTGTCGAACATGGGCCAACCAGGGACGACGTTCTTGCATGGGCAAAAAATGAAGTTAAGCTTGAAACCGAAAAATATAAAAAAGATCAGCAGACAAAAGCTGTCCAGATAACCTTCCATTCTGATCATAAGTTAGATTATGGCCAGCAGGTTCTCTACCGTGGCGGTTATCTTTTCCCACAGACTTTTTATTACCGCCTCAAGCTTGATAAGATCTGCCGGAAACTCCGCGATAAATATAAATTTAAGTATGATATCAACGCGATCCTATCTGATCTCATCTATGCCAGGATCTTAGAACCTGCCAGTAAACGGTCTTCCTATAAAACAGCTTCTGAATTTCTGGAAAAACCATCCTACCAGCTGCATGACATCTACCGGGCACTCGACGTTCTTGGAAATGAATGTGATTTTATCCAGTCGGAAGTTTATAAAAACAGTCATCTTCTCGGAAAGCGAAACGATGCTATCCTGTATTATGACTGTACAAACTATTTCTTTGAGATTGAGCAGGAAGATGGGGACAGAAAATACGGCAAAGGCAAAGAACACCGTCCTAACCCGATCATCCAGATGGGGATGTTTATGGACGGTGATGGGATACCTCTTGCTTTTTCACTTTTCCCCGGAAACGCAAATGAACAGACTTCCCTGAAACCGCTGGAAGGAAAAGTCCTCCAGGACTTTGGCTGTACAAAATTTATTTACTGCAGTGATGCCGGACTTGGTTCCGAAGCCATCAAAAAGATAAACCATGCCGGTGAACGTGCTTTTATTGTCACCCAGTCCATTAAAAAGCTGAATAAAGATGATAAAAAATGGGCTCTGGACAAGACCGGCTTCAAACGCGTATCAGATGATATGCCTGTTGAACTTTCAGAAATCCCGGAAGACGATAACGGATTGTATTATAAGGATGAGCCTTATACACCCCACACGCTGCACCAGCGTCTGATCGTAACCTATTCGCCTAAATTTGCAAGATATCAAAAAACAATACGTGATCTTCAGGTTGAACGTGCCAAAAAAATGCTGCAGTCAGGAAACATAAAAAAAGAACGGAGAAATCCAAACGATCCGGCACGTTTCATAGGAAAGACAGCCGTAACGGAAGACGGTGAAGCCGCAGACATCCGCCATTATCTGGACACAGACAAAATCGAAGATGAAGCACTTTATGATGGAATGTATGCAGTTACTACTGATCTGTTGGATGATGATGTAAAAGACATCCTAAAAGTCAGTGAAGGGCGTTGGGAAATTGAAGAATGTTTCCGCATCATGAAAACGGATTTTGAAGCAAGACCTGTATTTGTCCATGCTGACGCACGCATAAGAGCACATTTTCTCATCTGTTTTCTTTCCCTGGTGATATACCGGTATCTTGAAAAAGATCTGGGACAGGATTTTACCTGCGAGATGATCCTGGATAAGTTGAAGTCCATGAATTTCGCAAATATACAGGATCAGGGATTTATCCCACTTTATACACGCGATAGACTGACAGATTCCTTACATAAGATCTGTGGTTTTGATACAGATTTCAAATTTATCACCAAAAGCCAGATGAAAACCATCCAGAAAAAAAGTAAAGGAAGGGAATAAAATACTATAGTTTAAAACAACAGTCAAAATCGCTACAACGCCTATATTTTCTGGCGTTGCAGCGATTTTATTTTTTGAAACTGTCAAAAACAGGATTATATACAAAAGCAGCTTGTTGTCAACATATATATATATGAATTATTTTGGCTAACTGATAGAACTATGTAGACATATCCAAGAAGAAAGGGGAACAGTAAAATGTAAGAGGGTGAATAACTATGGCAAAAAGACCAGTACCAAAATACGACTTCAAGGCTTTTGGGGCAGCGATAAAGGCAGCGCGTGAAGGACGCAAGGAAAGCCGCAAGAAAGTAGGCGACGAAATGTTTATCTCGCCGCGCTACCTTGCGAACATTGAGAACAAGGGGCAGCACCCAAGTTTACAGATATTCTTTGAGCTGATACAGCGTTACCATATATCCGTAGACCAATTCCTTTTAGAAACGCCGCCGGAGAAGAACACGCAGCGGCGGCAGCTTGACGCGCTTCTTGACGGTATGAGCGATACAGGCATACGGATTGTAACCGCAACGGCAAAGGAGATTTCCGAAGTCGAAAAAGAGGGCGAATAGGAATGTCCGACTTAAAACTGAACAGGATTTAGAAAGCGTTGTAATCTTTTTTGAGGTTGCAGCGTTTTTCTTTTGCGTAAGTTTGGCAAAATCGCTTTTTCTCCGTAGTAGGTGATAAGAGCCTAAAGGATAAAAACATTCGTAGCAAGCATAGGAAGCGGGTACCCACTTCCGTATTTTCGCCCTCCCGCGCTGCGGCGCGTCGGTTGAAAATGGCTTGTTGGGAAGTGTCCCAAACCCTCGGAACGGAAAGGAAAGGAGCGAATACATGAACGGACGCAAAAGAACGGTGCAAATCAAATTCAGAGTGACGGAAGCGGAACGGGATTTAATACTGGAAAAAATGAAGCTCGTACCCACCCGGAACATGGCGGCGTATCTGCGGAAGATTGCCATTGACGGGTATATCATTCAGATAGACCACGCCGATATAAAGGCAATGACCGCAGAGATACAGAAAATCGGTGTCAACGTCAACCAGATAGCACGCCGCGTAAACGCGACGGGGAACGCATACCAAGAGGACATAGAGGAAATAAAGGGGGTGCTTGCGGAGATATGGCGGTTACAAAGATTAAGCCTATTAAAAGCACTCTAAGCAAAGCCCTTGACTATATCGAAAACCCGGACAAGACGGACGGAAAAATGCTTGTGTCCTCTTTCGGCTGCTCCTATGAAACGGCAGATATTGAGTTTGAATATACCTTGTCCCAAGCACTCCAAAAGGGGAACAATTTAGCCTTTCATCTGATACAGTCCTTTGAGCCGGGGGAAGTCGATTATCAGAAAGCCCATGAAATCGGAAAGCAGCTTGCCGACGCGGTAACAAAGGGGCAGCATGAATATGTACTCACGACGCACATTGACAAAGGACACGTCCACAATCACATTATTTTCTGCGCCGTAAATTTCGTAGACCACCGCAAATATAATTCCAACAAAAGGAGCTATTACGGCATACGGAACATGAGCGACAAGCTGTGTCGGGAAAATGGCTTGTCCGTCGTCGTTCCCGGCAAGGGCAGCAAGGGAAAGAGCTATGCGGAGTACCAGGCAGAAAAGACGGGTACAAGTTGGAAAGGCAAGCTAAAGATTGCCGTTGACGCGCTTATCCCCCAAGTTTCCAGTTTTGAGGAATTGCTAACGCGGTTACAGGCGGCGGGCTATGAGATAAAGCCGGGGAAATATGTTTCATGCCGCGCCCCCGGACAGGAACGCTTCACCCGCCTAAAAACCCTCGGCGCAGACTATACAGAGGAAGCCATAAGGGAACGGATAGCGGGCAGACGGGCAAAGGCGGCGAAAGCCCCCAGAGAGCAGCGCGGCGTTTCGCTGCTTATCGACATTGAGAACAGTATCAAGGCGGCGCAGAGTAAGGGCTATGAACAGTGGGCGAAAATCCACAATCTGAAACAGGCAGCTAAAACCATGAATTTCTTGACGGAACACAAGATTGAACAGTACGCGGATTTAGTCAGCCGGATTGAGGAAATGTCAGCGGAAAGCGGACAGGCGGCAGACGCATTGAAGAACGCGGAAAAGCGGCTTGCGGACATGGCGGTGCTTATCAAGAATGTTTCCACCTACCAAAAGACAAAGCCCGTCTATGACGCATACCGCAAGGCAAGGAACAGGGAGAAGTACCGCGCCGGACAGGAACAGGCGATTATCCTACATGAAGCCGCCGCAAGGTCGTTGAAAGCGGCGGGCATTGCAAAGCTCCCGAACCTTGCCGCGCTGCAATCGGAGTATGAAGCCCTCCAAGCGCAGAAAGAAGCCCTTTACGCCGACTATGGGAAGCTGAAAAAGAAAGTCCGGGAATATGATATTATCAAGCAGAACATTGACAGCATTTTACAGGCAGACAGGCAGCCGGAACGGGAAAAGGGAACAGAGCGCGGATAAGGATAGCAAAATCCCCGCCGCTGTGCTATGATAGGGCTATCAAAAAGCAGAGGAGCGTTGAGCATGGAAAACCAGAAAATGCCGGAATATGAAACCATACGCGCCGCCGTTGCCGGGGAAAAATGGGCGGTGGAGAAAGTCGTGGAGTGCTACAAGGACGAAATCGACAGGCTATCGACGGTAGCGGTCAGACAGCCGGACGGAAGCACGAAACAGGAAATCAACGAAGATATGCGCCAGTCTATCACAAAGAAGCTGATAGAAGCCCTCCCGCAGTTCCCACTTGAAGAAATGGAAAAGGGAAATGTCAGATAGGCAAAAAAAGAACAGGACGCGGAAGCCGGTATATGACTTCCGCGCCCTGTCTTTTTATGGGTGCTGTTTTCGTGAATGTTACGCAGTAGAACGCCATTTTCGGGGATAAAGGTATAAAGTATCGCCTATCCGATTTTCACGCCCGGAAAGCCCTGTAAATCAAGGGATTTTCCGCGCCTACTGCGTAACAGGGGTGCGTCTTTTCCTCATGCGCTCGGCGGCTTGTCTGCGGGTGATACGCTTCCGGCAGACGGGGCAGTATTTGACACTGTTAGAGGTTGACGCAAAGAACGCGCCGCACTCGGTACATTTCTTCTTATCCCCTGTCTGGTAAAGCTCCGCATAGAGCAGCCTGTCGGCGGGAAGCACCGCAACCCGGAACCACTTGCAGAGAAGCGAATAGGAAATGAGCTGCGGACATACGCACTCGTCCCCGTCGTCCAGTAAGATACAGTTCCCGTTATCATAATTGCAGCACGTCCGGCGCACAAGGGCGTTGACTTTCCGGCTCTGGGGCGGCGTCAGCCGCTTAACCCCGTTCATACTTCATCAGCGGCGTAAATGGGAAGCTCTGCAAATTCCGCTTCGGTCAAAGCGTCCACTTTGGAAAGGGTGCGCTTTGCAAGCTCCCGCATATCCGCGTCCATGTAGGGCAGCGCGGCGTTGACATTCTCAATCAAAGCCCGCTTGCCGCCCTCGTTGTAAATGCTCAAAAGGTTTGTTTCTTCAACAGTCAGTCTAATCATGCTCATACCTCCATATCGTGATTTTTTGTTTTTGCCGCCGCCTTTTTCGGGGCGGTCTTTGCCTTGTCTGCTTTAAGCTGCGCCCGGATAGAGGGGCGGGGCTTCCTTATCTCCCTGTCCCGGTTCTCCCCCTTGTCAATCAGCGCATACGTCCCATGTCTGCCCTCGATTTTGGAAAAGGAAAGGGTCTTGTAGGGCAGCATGGAGAAAAGGCGGTCAGTGTCCTTTGTGGCTGCAAGCCGCATGAACGCCGGGGAAAGCTCTGCCATGAAATGGGTCTTGTTCGGGCTGTTCGGCTCGTAATGCCGCTTCATTTCCCGCACAATGCGCCGCGCTTCCGTTTCAATCAGCCCGTCCCGCAAAGCTGCGATATGCATTTTGAAATCCCCCGGCGAAAGCTGCTCCCGGCTGCGCCGTTCTTCCTGTAAGAGCGATTGCAGCGCGTCCGGGTCGTTGGGTACGGCTTCAAAGCGTTCAAATTTCCCAAGCTGCGGGTCTGGGGTTCCGTCAAAATATCTCCCGGCTTCCTGTACCCTTTCCCCATGCTCATAAATCAGCTTCACCGTATCGGCGGGCAGCTCCTTTTCCTTGACGCGCTCATAATGTTTAGAGTAGTCCAGTTCGTACAGATTGCCCTTGATTTTCCCGCGCTCCTTTCCCGTCAGCTCGATTGCATAGGCAAGAACGCGGTCGCTTGTCTGCTCCATGTAGAAACGCCATGTGTTGTGGGGCGCGGTGTCTTTGAGGAAAACGTCGCGCTCCCGGAAACAGTGCGTCCCGGACGGGCGGCAGAACCACAAAAGTGTTTTGTCCTCCCTGTGGGGGCTTGCCGCCGCCTTTGCGATAATCTCTTTGTCAATGTCTAAGTCGCTCTGGTAAAAGCCTGTGTTCTGCTTCATAATCGCTTCAAGGGAAGCGAACAAATCCACGTTTTCAAATTTACTCTGTTCCGGCATGGGTCAGCTCCTTTCCAAGTCCTGTGACTTCTGCTTTGCGTTTTTCTTCTGCGCCTTTTCCTTGTCGGCTCTAAGCTGCGCCCGGATAGAGGGCTTTTTTTCCGGCTTCGCTCCCTTGCCGCGCTCCTTGTCGGCTTTGACAGCGTTAGCCAGGTCAACAAGGGAAATCTGCTCGCCCGCCTTTACCTTTGCTTCCAGTTCGTCAACGGTGGGGGTGTTGTTGATGATACCGTCAATCATGTTTCCGTTCTGCTCTATGGTCTGCTCGGCGGTTTTCAAGGGATTGTCCCGCTGCGCCTGTTCTGCGGCAACGGCAAACGCCCGCGTCCCATTCCCCATAATCAGATACTTTCCGTCGTCCGACTGGTGGTGAAAGCCATATCCGGCGGCTTCTATCTGCTCCCGGCTCATAGCGGTTACATGGAAAGTCCCTCTCGGTGTTTTGACAGTTTCGCCCGTTTCCAAGTCGTCCGGGGTAAGCTGCTTTTGCTCCTGTAAAAACTCCGGCACTTCCCGAAAACCTACACTGTCAACGAAATGCGCCGCGTCCTGTCCGTCCTGATGAAGCACTACCACGTCGGAAACGGAAAGGCTGTGTCCCTTAAAATCTTTGGGGTGGTCGATATTGAAACGGGTGTAAATATCTTCAAGGGAAGTTTCCGGCGCAAGGGGCGCGGAATAGACAAGCTCATAGTTCGCCCTGTCAACCACATTTCCCGCCGCCTGCAGGCGGTCGTATGGCTCAAAGCGGAAATCCCTTGTTTCGTCCCCGCCTTTTATCTGGTAAATGGAAAAGGTGTCTTTGTCCTGTCCGGCGGTCTGCGCCGTTTCCTGTGCCTTTGCGTAAAGCTGCTTCACGTCGCCCTCGGTCAGCTCGCCGCTTTTGAGCTGCCCCATAAGCTCGCGGCATTTCTCCGGCGTTCCCGTATAAAGCACGTCGCCCATTTTCGCCCGCCCGTTCTCCTGTGTCACATAGGCTTGCAAGAGGTAGCTGTTTTCCCGGCTGTCGCCGTAAGGGTTCCGGCGCATCTTGTAAATCGTTTCCGGGGTAAAGGCTTCTTTCGGGGCTGCGCCCGCCTTTTCCTGTGCGCCGGATTTTCCCGGTGCGGCTGCTTCCGGCTTCTCTTTCCCGGCTGTATCTGCCTTTGCCGGGGCTTCCGGCTGCGGCTGTTCTTTCGGGGCTGCCTTTTCCTCTCTGGTGGGCTGCTCCTGTCCGGCGGTCTGCTCCTTGTCCTGTGCCTTTTGCAGCTCCGCAAGATTTTCGTCTATGGAATTGATAATCTCGGCGGCTGCGCTGCGTATCGTTTCAAGGGAGCTTTTCAGCTCGGACAGCTCCCGCCCGCTGCTCCACCCGGCGACATAGCCGAAAGAGTAGTCCGACGTGTCAAGCCCGTAATGTTGGCAGACAGTATAGGCGACGCTTTCCGCTTCGACTTCGCGGGTGCGGCGGTCAACGTGGGGCTGCTGCTCGTCCTTTGGCGCGTTGAGGTCAATGTCGTGCAGCTTCGCATGGGCGATTTCGTGAATGGCGGTCTTTAAGGTCTGTAATTCGCTCATGCCCTCGTTGATAGCAATGCGCTTGTCCTCCAAGTGGTAGTAGCCATGAGAGCCGCCCTCGATATTCTCAAAGGCGATAGGAACGGGGGAAGTCTTTTCAAGGGCTGCGAAAAAATCCTTGTAGCGGTCAACGTCGCCCGTCAGCTCGTCAACGGCAATATCCGGCAGCTCCTTTCCCTCGGTCTGGGAAACGTCAAAGACGGATACCACCTTGTAGGCGGGTATGGTGACTTCCTTTTCCTCGGTGACGGGCTTCCCGTCCTTGCCGATAACGGGCTTCTGCGTGTGCGGGTCGATTTTCTGCATTTCCTGTTTGATTTTATAGGGTGACGGAGCAATGATTTTAATTCCCTTTTGCCCTTTCATCACGTTTCGTTCAAAGTTGTTCTTCCAAGCGGAAAAGCCCGCCACAAGGGAAGCGTCCGGCTTCTGCATGGCGATAAGGACGGTGTTTCGGAAGCTGTAATTATGGAATTTTGACATGACTTTCAGATATTCCCGGTAACGCTCGCTGTCAAAGAGTTCCGCAATACCCTGTTCCAGACGGTCGGTAATCTCTTTGAGCTTTTCGGCGGGCTTCTCGCTCGTCAGCACGATAGGGATAACCGGGCGCGGCTCCTGTGGCTGCTCTGCGGTCTGCGCGGTTCTCTGCCCCGGCGCGGCTGCGTCAAAATCTGCTTTTTCCGGGTCGGGGCGTGACCGCTGCGGGGGCTGCGGCGTTACCCGGTATTCCTGTGGAACGTCGCGCCCGTCGTACCATTCTGTAAAGGTGTTGCGGTTGTTGTAGATATAGCCCTTTTCGGTAAACATACCGTCGTCGTTAATGGAAGCGTCGCGCCCGTATTCCTCATACATGAAATACTTTTTCGCTTCTTCGGGCAGTTCGGGTTCTTCCAGTTCATCAACCAGATAACGCCCGTATTCTTCTTCATTGTGGACGGACGGATAAATCCAGTAGCAGTCAAGGTTCTGTGCAAGGTTGATAATGTCCTGTAAGCTGTCGGCATGGTCGCCGTATTCAATGGCTGCAATGAATTTCTCCCGGTCGTCGTCAAACTGCATTTCCAAGAGCTTCCCTAAATAGTTCAGCTCGTCGGGGTGGGAATACTCGCTTAAATGCTCCGTCAAGCCGGGGATAGTGGATTGAAATTCTGTGAAATGCCATTCCTCATAGTGCTTGAAGTCAATCCCGATACGGTCAAAGACTTCTTTCAGATGTTCGGCAGTCGTGGGGAATGTCACCCATTCGCCCGCGGGTCTGCCCTCGGTGTACTTCCCAAGATTGGAAAGATAGCCGCTTAAAATCGGTTCTGCCATTTGTTCGCTCCTTTCTTTTTCAATCATGCGGTGCATAAGCTCAAAATCCTCAATGCTCATGCTCCCGTCAAATACATAGGGGTTAAAATCCTCCCCGTCCCGGTAGGGCTTTTCGGAAAAGGGAAGCCCCGCTTCATGGGCGGCTGCCCTCGCTTCCTCGATAACCTCCGGGGGAAGCCTGTCGTCATGCGCCCCGATAAAACCGTCAATGTCGTTCATGCTGTTTTCGTAGTGGTAGCGCACTCCGGCGGTCAGCTCGTCAAGGCTCATGTCCTCGCCTAAATGCCCGCAATAGTAGCCGTTTAAGATAACGGCGGCGGGGTCAATGCTTTTTATTTCCTCTAACCGGCTCCTGTCCTCCGGGTAGAGCGTATCGTCCATATCAAGATGAAAATATTCCGCGTTCCATGAACGCCCCTGTTTCCAGAACGCCACCCATGCGATACCGTCCCTAAGCTCGTCTTGATAGTCCTTTACGGTGTCCCGTAAACTTGCCATAGTGAAAAACCTCCTTTCTCTGCGGCAGCGTCATAAGCTGCATTTTTTGGCTGCATGGTCTACTACGGGTACGCCCGCATTTCTGCCAAATATTTTTGAAAATTTTTAGAGGGTGAAGCCCTCCGCAAAAGAGGGTTTGGGAAACTTCCCAACAAGCAAAATCCCCGTCCGGCGCGTCAGCGTCGCAACGGGGATTTACGGAAGTGGGTACCCGCTTCCTATGCTTGCTATTCAAGTTTTTAGTTCTTCTGTACTTCGATACGGTAGTTGACGTATTTCCCGCCAGTGTCAGCCAGAACGATAGTTCCGTCATAGGTCTTGCCTGTTTTCGGGGAATAGAGCTTCTTCACATTCACTTTGCCGGATTTAAGGAGCGCGGCGGCAATCTTCGCGGAAAAAGCGGTCTTGCGTTCCTCGAAAAAGCGGTCATTCTTCCACATGACAAAGGCACATTCTTTGTTGCTGCAATAATAGTTTTTCTTCCCCTCATGGACGGGGGAACCGCAACGGGGGCATTTGCCGACAGAGGGCTTTTCCTCCCGGAACAAATCCTTTTTCCCGTCAAGTGCTGCGGCGTGTGTCCGCACAAGCTCCCGCGCCATAGCTTCAATGCCGGACAGAAATTCGCCGGGGTCTGCGGCTCCCTTTGCTATCTGCGTCAGATTGTTTTCCCATTCTGCGGTAAGCTGCGGGGAAGTGAGCATATCCGGCAAGACTGATATAAGGGCGGCTCCGTTCTGCGTGGGGATAAGCTGCTTCCCCTTGCGCTCTGCAAAGCCGCCCTTTACCAGTTTTTCAATGACGGCGGCGCGGGTGGCGGGAGTGCCAAGCCCCCGGCGTTCCGCGTCCGGGTCGGTGTCCCCGTTCCCGGCTCGCTCCATAGCAGAGAGAAGCGACGCTTCGCTGTGGGGCTTCGGCGGCGTTGTGGTATGCTCCGTTACTTTTGCGGCGGGGTTAGGAAAGTTCTGTCCCTCGGAAAGCTCCGGCAGCGTCACGCCCTCATTTTCCCCGTCCTCTGCTTCGGGCTTATCTTTCAGCGTCGCCCGGTATCTGCGTTCCATCTCTTTCCAACCGTCAGAAATAACAGTCTTTCCCCGCACCGTAAACTCCGTATCGGCGCATGAGAAAACCGCCGTAACCGCTTCAAAGATATGCGGCTCGGCGGTGGCAAGGAGCAGACGCGCCCCCGCAAGGGTGAGGATATTTCTCTCGCTTTCCGGCAGCGCGTCCGGGTCAGCCTTTGCAAGCTCCATAGTGGGAATGATTGCGTGGTGGTCTGATACTTTCTTGCTGTCTAATACCTTTGCAATCTCCGGCGTGAAGTCCGCGCCCGCCATAAAGGGGAGCTTTTCGCAAAGCAGCGCGATAATGTCCGCTGCGGTGCCGCCCATGTCGTCAGTAAGAAAGCTGCTGTCCGTCCTCGGATAGGTAAGCAGTCTTTTTTCATAAAGGGCTTGTGCAAGGTCAAGGGTCTGTTTCGCGGTGTAGCCGAAAATGCGGTTCGCTTCCCGCTGCAAAGAGGTAAGGTCAAAGAGCTTCGGCGGGGCTGCGGTTTTCTTCTCTCTGGTAAGGGAAACGCATACCGCCGTTTCTGTTTCGCAAGCCCCTTTCAGCGCGTCGGCTTCTGCCTTGTCTGAAATCCTTTCGCTTGCCGCTTCCGCGCCGGATAAATCAAGGCGAACATGATAATATTTTTCTTTCTGGAAATGGGAGATAGCCGCGTCCCGGTCGGTGAGCATTTTTAAGGTCGGGGTCTGGACGCGCCCCACGTTCAAGGTCTTTCCATACAGGCAGGAGAAAAGCCGGGTGGCGTTAATGCCGATAAGCCAGTCAGCCTTTGCGCGGCAGAGGGCAGACGCAAAGAGCGCGTCGTAGTCCCGCCCGTCTTTGAGGGAAGCAAAGCCCGCCTTAATCGCCCCGTCCTCCATTGAGGAAATCCACAAGCGGCGCATGGGCTTCTTGCAGCCCGCCACTTCGTAGACAAAGCGGAAAATCAATTCACCCTCGCGCCCCGCGTCACACGCATTTACCACTTCGGAAACGTCGGCGCGGTGCATAAGCTCTTTAATGGTTTTGAATTGCTTCCCCTTGTCCGGGTCAACGGCGTACTGCCATTCCTCCGGCAGAATGGGTAAGCTGTCAAAACTCCATTTTTTATATTGCTCCCCGTAGGCGGCAGCTTCCGCAAGCTGTACCAAATGCCCGACGCACCATGAAATGAGGTAGCCGCCGCCCTCGATATATCCGTCTTTCTTTTCCTTAACGCCAAGCGCGGCGGCGATAGTCTGCGCCACGCTCGGCTTTTCTGCAATCACAAGTCTAAGTGCCATGAAAAAATCCTCCTTTCAGCGTTCCGGCGCGGTGTGCTTCTTCTCCTGTGCCTGTTTCAGACAATAGCCGATACAGGGGGATTGCGCCTTATAAGGGCAGCGCACACACGCCGGGGATTTTGGAACGGGCGGCGCACTGTCACGCCGCCCGGTGGGTCTTTGTACCATCATTTTTTCCAAAGGATTTTCGGTGAAAAGCCTCATGCTTCCTCGTCCTCCTGTTCTTCATCAGAAAGCCCGTCCCCCTCGTCCTCGTCGTAATCGTCAAAATCGAAATCTTCAAGGTCGGTGTCGCCCTTGACGTTCTGCTTTGGCTTCATAAACTTAAAATAATAGAACGCGCCCCCGCCGCCAAGAAGTGCCACGACAAGGAAAAGCACAAGCCCGCCTGTATTGCCTTTCTCTTTGGGCTGCTCTGTTGGTTTCTCGGTTTCCGGCTCCGCTTCCTTGCCGCTGCAAGCGGTCATGTTGTCCTTGCAGACAGGGCAGCTCACATTTACCTTTCCGGCTTCGCATTTATCGGTGCAACTGCAAACGGCGGGCGGGGCTGCTTCGGTGCTTCCGTCCTCCATAAGTGCTAAGAGGTCGGCTTCGTCCACTTGATTAAGGAAATGTACGGTGTCCTCGCCCTCGTCGTCCCGGTCAATGAGGATATAAAAGTAATTGCCGTTTTTGGTCGTTACGGTGATAAGCTGCTTGTTGCCGCCGAAATCGTCTACAAGGGTCGCGTTCCCGTCCGGGGTAAGGGGTTCTTCCTTTTGGGGTTCCTCGTAGACAACGCCGCTGTCGTTGGTGTCGTCCTCTCCCTCCGGGGTCTGTGCAAAAGCGGTGACGGAAAAGCCGCCCATAAGTACAAGGGCGGCGCAAAGTGCGGTCAAGGTTCTAAGGATTTTCTTATTCATTCTCGGTGTCCTCCATTTCTTCGGTGTCATGGTCTGCGGGTTCTGCGGGGTAGCCCGGCGCGGCTTCCATGCCCGGAATACCGCCCCCGGAAAGCATAGCGGAAAGCTCATGCGGGGAAAGGCGCATGGAGCGCACAAGCTGTACGATTTGCAGGTTTTCCGCTTCGGTTTTCTGCGCTTCAAGCCCCCTTAATTTGTTCTGGTACTCGGTGATTTTCTCGCGGGTCTTTGCAATCTCCCTGTCGATACGTTCAATTTTGTTCATAGCCATAAATAAATTTCTCCTTTCTTTGCTCAAAAATATGTTAATTCCAGTTCATCAGCCCATAGCCTTTGATACAGGAGTAATTGACGGGGTAGCTCTTTATCTTGCAGGCGTCGCCGGAATTGCCCTCGACGGTATAGACGCGCTCCCCGTCCGTTCCGATAACAAGCCCCACATGGTCTGCGCTCCCGTCCCCGTCCCAGTCGAAAAAGATAGCGTCGCCGGGGGCGATATTCTCATAGCCCCTCGCGCCCCATTGCCCGCGTGACTGGAACCAGGGTACGCCCTGTGACTGGCACCCGGCAAAGCGCGGCTCGCTCTTTCCGGCTTGATTGTAGCACCATGAAACGAAACAGGCGCACCATTCCACGCGGCTGTTAAATCCGTACCAGCTCCAAAAGGGTCGCCCGCCCACGTTGCCGACTTGCCGCTTTGCAAGGTCTACAACGGCGGTGTTGCCGGGGCGTGTGCCGTTTACAAGCTGTACGCCGCTTAAATCCTCGGACGCGCCCATATCGGGGGAGCCGCCGCCGAAAATCAGCGGTTTGTTTCCGCTTGTTTCCAGATAGACGCGGTACATTTCAAGCTGCTGTGGCGTTAGAAGTTCCTCCGCAATCTCGGAAATGGGCTTGTTCGTCAGCTTCACATTAAGGATATGGTACTCGTAGGGTACTTCCTCGGTGGTCGTTTCCCCTGTTTCCGGGTCGGTGCTTGTTTCTGTGCGGTAGCGGATTTCCGTTTCTTCCGTCAGCGTCAAGGTGTACTGCATGGCAAAGACGCGGTTTAGTTCTGCCTGTGCGCTCTGCGGGGTGTAGGTCTGTAAAAGGGCGGTGAGGTAGGACGCTAACTCATGGGGGTTATGCCCGATACTGTCAAGGTCATAGCGGTATTCGTCATAGCCGGGGTGGGTGCTTTCGATATTGTCAATCTGCTGCTGAAGCTCGTTTTCCTTTGCGGCGTAATTGTTCTCCGTCGCCACAAGGTCGCTGTCCTCCGACGTGTAGGAAGTCCCAAGTATGCCGTTCATCAAGCCGGAGAACATGGAACCGCAAGAGGAAAGCCCCGCCGATACCATGATGAATAAGAGCAGCGCGGCAACGGCGATACATACGCCCGCCGGGTGCCGCCCTACAAAAGCGATTGCCTTTTTTGTTTCCTCGGCGGTCTTTTTTGCCGCCTTGCGGGTGTTCTCTGCGGCTTTCTGCGCCGTTTTTGCGCCGCCTTTCCTTGCCGACTTTGCATACTGCCGCTTGATTTGCTGCTTCTGCATGAAGCGGGAAAGGGGATTGCCCGCAATCTGCGGATTGTCATGCAGGGCTTTATGGTACTGGAAATCCACATTCGCCTTGAACGCCGCTTTCTCTGCCTTTGCCGCCGCCCGGTAGGGTTTGAGCTTGTGGCTGTGGTAGCCCTCCTTGACTTTCCGCGCCCCGTACTTTGCGCCGCGCTCTGCCAGTTCTTCGGATTTGTGCGCCCCCTCAACGCCGGAATTGTCCTTTTCAACGGAATGTATCTTGTTGTGGACGAAAATACCCGCTTCCTGTGCGGGGCGGGATAGCGGGTTATTGTGGGGCTTATTCTTTCCTATGGGCTTTTCCTGTTCCTCAAAATGTAGGCGGGTCTTGCCTTTCCCGGTGGCTTCATCAAAGGTGCGCTCCCGTACAAGTTTCTTTTCTTTGGGGATAGCCGCCTTTGCCGCGTCCAGACGGTCGGCTGCTTTGTCCGATTTTCGGATATACCTTTCAAGCTCCGGCGTTGCCCGTTCCTCGTCGGTAAACTGCAAGCGGGAAGATTTTTCTTTTGCTGTGGCTTCTGCCTGTGCTTTCCTCGCCGCCTTTTTGCTCGCCTTTCTGGTACGCGCCCCGTCGATACGTTCCAAGACGCGCTCGGCTGCTGCGGTGTCCTGTTCCCGTTCTGCCCCCGGCGCATGGGGAAGCGGCGGCGTGTCGGTTAAGGGCGGGGAAGTTGCGCCGCCCGGTAGGGGCTGCGCTGCCTGTTCCGGCGGCTGCGGTGCTTCGGTCTTTGCAAAGTCCGCGTCCCTTATCCGCTTGCTGATACGTTTCTTTTTCCCGGTGGCGGCGTTTACCTCGACAGCCCCCTCGCGGGTCATTTTCTGCGTGACTTTCTCACGCGCTCGATACTGTTTTATTTTTCTGTCCCTCCAATCCGCGCCCTTGCAAGGGCGCAATACTCGGCGTTTATCTCAATGCCTATATAATGCCTGTCAAGCTGCCTTGCGGCTGCCCCCGTCGTGCCGCTGCCGAAAAAGGGGTCAAGCACAACGCCGCCTTTCGGACAGCCCGCCTTGATACAGGTTTCGGCAAGTTTTGGCGGGAACGCGGCGAAATGCCCGCCCTTGTAGGGAACGGTATTGATAAGCCACACGTCCCGCCTGTTCCGCATGGTCGGCATGAGGGCTTCGTCGTAGTAGCTGCCGCTTCGCGCCCGGTTAAGCCCCTGTACTTTCCCCTGTCCGGGTATTTCGTCCGCATATTTCTGTCCCGCGCTGCGCCCGGTGCGGTACCGCGCCGCCGTTGTGGGGGCTAACGGCTCGGCTATGGCGGCTGCGTCATAAAAATACTTCTTTGACTTCGTAAGCAGAAAGATATGTTCATAGCAGCGGGTAGGGCGGTCTTTCACGCTCTCCGGCATGGGGTTTTCTTTCTGCCAGATAATGTCGCTCCTTAAATACCACCCGTCAGCGCGTAGGGCAAAAGCTAAAAGCCAGGGAATACCGATTAAGTCCTTTTGTTTGCAGCCGGAAACGCGGTTGTTTCTTGCAATCTGCTGTCCGTTTCTCCCTTTCGGGTTCTTCGGGTCTGCATGGTAGCCTTTATTTCCTGTGCCGCAGTAGGTGTCCGCGATATTCAGCCAGAGCGTACCGTCAGAACGCAGTACCCGGCGCAGTTCGCGGAAAACCTCGGTCAGCCTGTCAATGTACTGCTCCGGCGTGTCCTCCCGCCCAATCTGCATATCAAGCCCGTAATCCCTAAGCGCATAGTAGGGCGGGCTTGTGACGCAACAGTGTACGCTTTCCTCTGGAAGCTCCCGCAAGGCATAGAGCGCGTCGCGGTTGATGATGGTGTCAGTTTTCAGCCCGTTCATGCTTCGCCTACTTCCTCCGGCTTCGTCGTCATTACCCGGTAAAGCTCGGTGTCTTTCGGGAAGCGGTCTACAAAGGGCAGCACCACGTTCCCGTAGAAGATAAGCCCCTCGCCCGCTTCGGTGTGGGTGACATATTTCATCTGCTGCGGGGAGATGTTGAGCTGCTTTGCAAGGATAGCCCGGTCGCCCGCC
>ENA-UEPJ01001414-UEPJ01001414.1-human-gut-metagenome-genome-assembly--contig:-NODE-1414-length-28950-cov-5.366536_pt1 | contig 28950 bp, 34 predicted proteins | sample MGYA00242890_ERZ507896 | MGnify/ENA primary metagenome ERZ507896 (study PRJEB26167, sample SAMN06115508) | human gut metagenome | host: Homo sapiens | place: China:Qinghai | collected 2015-08-20... | reverse complement strand
CGTCGCGTGCAGCCTCTCCTACTGCTTGGCTATTGAAATTGAGTTCAACGCCGAGCTTGTCGAGGAACAGGAAGAACTTTTCGATGTTCTTCATATCCTCTGCCGTTGAGTATTTTTTTGCCTGAGAAGCAGCAATCCCAGCAAACTTTGCGAGTTCTGCCTGGTTCTTGAATCTGGCATTCTCTCCAGCCGTAAGCCCCTTGGCGAAAGTCAAATACTTCTCGAAATTCTTCATAAGCGTAGTTTGCCATATGGCATATTTTTAGCCAAATTACTATTTGGCTATTTTTTTGTTGCAAAATTTAGCTATCTAGCAAATAATGCCCACATGAATATGCAGCAAGATATCCGAAAGATGTTGGCAGAGACGGGCCTCACGCAGGCCGAATTTGCAAAGATTGCTGGCGTTCATCCTGTCGCATTCTCGAAATTCATGAATCGCGAAGGGTGTTCCATTGCAGAGAGGCTCGTCCCGTTTGTGTATGGAGATAAACGCCCTAACAGAAACTCTTCTGGCGCCCATGACCAGCCCCGCGACTGAGCAGTTCTCCGTCAGGATGCCCCGCGCCCTGCGGCGGCGGATGCTGGCTGATGCAAAGGCATGAGTTTCCATGCCCCCATCATCCCATACCGGTACACTATGGAGAATTATGAATCATGGCAGACGATTATAACACGCTGACAGAAGTCGCCAGGGATGCTCTGATCTACGACGCTCCCAGACTGCCGCTCAAGGCTGTGGCCGCCGGGATCGGCAAGCCTTACGCCACGCTCACGAGGGAGCTGAACCCAGACGATGACGGGGCGAAACTGGGCGCGGACCTTCTGTTGCCCATCATGCGCGTGACCGGTGACGTGCGGATGCTGGAGTGGCTGGCTGACAAGCTGGGCTACATGCTGCTGCGGAAAGGTGACGTTCACCCCGACCAGCCGTCCTGGGCCCTTGAGCACGCCCAGGACACGCAGCATCTTGGCGAAATGGCCCGGCTCATGGCCACAGGGGCGGCGCCGGAAGAAGTGCAGCGGCTTGGGGCCCGTGCCATCCAGGACATCGAGGAAACCGTGGTTCGGTACGCCAAAGATCATGACGCCGGCCGTGTAGTGATGGTTGGGAGACAGTGATGGGAAGTAGCGCGGATCAGTCCGCTTTCCTTGAGGCCCATGCCCGCCAGCTCCAGCACTGCCCCCGGATGCACCTGACGGCTCTCCGCCTGCCGTGTGGTGAGCGTGAAGAGTGCGTGGCCGGGAGCCGGTGCCCTGTCATCGCCAACGGTGAGCCTGCGCTGCCCAAGCCGGAGAATGCGCCTTCCCACGGGGCCGCAGTGCTACGCAAGGCGGTCGTGGACAGCGGTCTGACGCTCAAGGAGTTCTGCAGGCGGCACGGGATCTGCGAGAACACCATGGGCCAGCACATGCGCGGGGACATGCGGATCAGCCCCTACATGCTGCGCCAGTATGAGCGCAAGCTGGGTATCCCCCGCAAGGAGCTGGAAGACGCCACGGCCCTGAGTGCGCGGGGTATCTCCAGCAGCAAAAAATTTTGGTGACGTGTGACCCCGCTCCAGATCGTCCGCGCCTTCTGGCCCAGCATTGAGCTGCGCATCGACTACGACAGCAGCCCAGGATGGGAGGGGCAGCTCGTCATCCGTGACCCGGCCTGCCGCCGGGACGTGGCCGCATGGATCCGGGAGCACGAGCGGGAGATCATGGACGAGATGCGGGGCAGTGGGCCGAAGGCAGGAAGAAACGCCGGGCGCAGGAAATAGAAAAGCCCCCTGCGGGAACAGGGGGCCGGTCGGCAATGCCGAAAAAAAAACCTAACGAAGGAAAGTATGCAGCAGATCACCGCAGAAATCAAGGGCCTTCGCTTGCTGGAAGAGGCGGAGCTGAGGTTGTCGAAGCTGGCCTACAAGGCCGCCGTGGATGATGCCCGAAAGGCTATCAACGCTGTCAGGTGTGCGCGGGAGCGTGTGCGCAGAGCGGAAAGCAGGATGAAGGAGATGGAACGATGAACATAGACATTCGGCTTTCCCTGGATTTTTTCGATCATCCCAAGAGCAAAAAGCTCAAGAAACGACTGGGCCTTGAAGGCGTGATGGCTCTTCTCAAACTGTGGGCCTGGACAGCGGGGAACCGTCCAGGAGGAATGCTGACAGGGCTTGATGTCGAGGCCGTTGAGCTGGCCGCGGACTGGGATGGAGAAGATGGGACTTTCGTCTCGACATTGCTTGATCTGCGCCTGCTTGATGATGCCGACGGCACGTTTGCCATCCACGACTGGGAAGACCATCAGGCCTACGCCAGCAAGAGTGAAGAGAGGAGCCGAAGGGGTTCCGCAGGAGCAGCAGGAAAGTGGAAGAAGGATCGAGAAGAACAGAACAGGATGAGCCGTTCAGAACGATTGAGTGCTGCGAGGAAGAAGGGAACTCATACCAGCGAAGAATGGCAGGAGATGGTGAGTTTCTTTGGTGGCAGGTGCGTTCGATGCGGTGCTGATGATGCTGCTCCCGTGAAGGATCATATCGTCCCGATATACCAGGGGGGATGTGACAGCATTCGCAACCTTCAACCGCTATGCCGACATTGTAACTCTTCAAAGGGGCCTGAAAACATTGATTATCGCAGCATTTTTTGCATGAAAGAACATCTTGAGATGCCTGCAAAGTGGGACAAAAACGCCTGCGAACGTCTGCAAGATGCCTGCGATGCCTGCGTAACGTCTGGCAAAACGCCTGCCCCAGAAACCAGAAACCAGAAACCAGTATTTTATAATACCACTCCTGACGGAGTGGTTGTCGACGCCGATCCCGGCGACGACCCTGACGCCCCCGCCAGCGAGCCCGACGAGAAGAATCCCCGCATCGACCTCGACCGGCCAGACCCGCACACCAGGCCCGGAGAGATCCCGTGCCCTCACAAGCGCATCATCGAGGTCTACGAGGCCATCCTGCCGGAGCTCCCCAGGGTCAGGGTGTGGCGTGCACAGCAGGCAGCAGACCTGCGGGCCCGCTGGAGGGAAAAGCTGCGCGAAGGAAAATTCTCCGACGAGGATAGCGGGGTGGACTACTTCCGGCGCTTCTTCGGCTATGTCCGGCGTTCCGAGTTCCTGATGGGCAGACGCTCCGGGCGTGACGGCAGGACGTTCCGTAACTGCCTGGCGTGGATGGTCAAGGCGAAGAACTTTGACGGCATCGTTGACGGCAAATACCACGACCAGGAGGTGGCGTAATGGCCGGGGAACGCACCTTCGAGCTTCGGGCCCAGACGGAACAGGACTTCGTGGCCGCCGCCACGGCTGCCGTGATCTGGGGCACCATGGACGCCGCTGATCTGGCGGCCCTCTGTCCGCCGGACATGCTGGCTGACGGCTCTGTCTGGGCGGCCATCTATCGCGGCATGTGCGACATGGCCGCGGCCGGGAAGAAAGTATCCCTGCCGGGTCTGTACGAGCACCTGACGCTGGCGGTGCAGGCCAAGCTGCCGGGATATGTGCCTGTGATCCCCGCTGACCTGGAGGCGCACAGCAATTCGATATTCGGCAACAACGACGAGGCCGTGGCCGTGCTGGCGGGCAATGTTTGCCGGGAGGGGATGAAGCGGATCGCGGAGGGCAGGCTGATGGCGCTGGTGGCCGATTGCCAGAGATACGGCAACGACCCGGCGGAGATCGCCGCCGGTCTGTCAGCGCTGGCCGCCGGGATGGAAGGCGGGCGTCTTGAGGAAACCACCCTTGCCGGGGCCCTGGATCGCATGATGGCCGTGCTGGACAAGGGAGAGGCCGCCGCCCCCCTGCCCACCCCGTGGCCCGCGCTGAACCGCGTCCTCAAGGGCGGCCTGGTGCCAGGTGAGCTGGCCGTGCTTGCTGCCCGCCCCGGTCTGGGGAAAACGGCCCTGGCCGGATGCATGGCCGTGGAGACGGCCCGAGCCGGTGTGCCGGTGCTGTTCATTTCCCGCGAGGTCAAAGAGTACACGCTGCTGTCCCGCATCATGGCCCGTGAGGCCCGGGTGGATTCCCGCATCTTTCGTCAGGGCATCGGCAATGCCCAGGGCGTGCGCGAAAAGCTGCTGCGCTGCAAGGCGGAGCTTTCCGGCCTGCCGCTGCGGATCGTGGAAAAAAGCGTGGCGCCCATGTGTCCGCGGGAGGTGCGCAGGCTTGCCAAGAGCCTGAAGGGCTGCGGGCTGGTCATCGTGGACTATCTCCAGCTTCTTTGCCCTGACCAGAAAAACGCCAGCCGTGAGCGCGAAGTTGCGGAGATGTCCCGCAGCATGAAGCAGCTCGCCCTGGACTGTGACTGCCCCGTGCTGTTGCTCTCCCAGCTCAACCGGCGCGTGGAAGAAGGCGACAGGGAGCCGCGGCTCTCCGACCTGCGAGAATCCGGCGCCATCGAACAGGATGCCGACATCGTGATGTTCCTGCATACCACGCAGGCGAACCAGAAGATGCCCAGGGCCCCGGTCAAGGCCATCGTGGCCAAGGGCCGCAGCTCCGGCACCGGTGTAGCGCACCTCGTTTTTGACAAGCCTTTTGCGGATTTTGTGGAAGACCAGAATGCCGGGGCATGGGCGGCGAAGTTTGAACGGCAAGAAAGTGGGCTGTAGCCACTGCGGCCAGTGCGCCGCTGAGGCAATCGGCGGGCCGATGGCCTGTATCGTTTGCGAGAGAGAGGGGAGATATGCCCGGGAAAGGATTCTGGCTGGTGATATGGCTCTGCTGGCTGGCCGCAGTGCTGGCGGTGTGCTGGGGAGTGGGGAGTCTGTGGAGGTAGATATGCGTAGAGCTGCGAAAGTAGATGATAACCAGAGCGAGATCGTTGACGCCTTGCGTCGTGCTGGATGCTCTGTCTGCATCCTCTCCGGCGTTGGCCGTGGTTGCCCTGATCTGGCTGTGGGGCTGAGGGGCCGGACATACATGCTGGAGGTCAAGGACGGGCGGAAGCCGCCGTCAAAACAGCGCCTCACACCCGATGAACAGGCATGGCATGACGCATGGCGCGGCCATGCGGCCGTGGTTCGCTCGGTGGACGAGGCCCTGGATGCCGTGGGCCTGCGCCCCGTGGCCATGCTCCACGTCTATGGGAGGGATGATTGATGGCCCGGCCGAAGATGTTCAGGCGATGCCCCGAGTGCGGGGCTGAGGGATCTTTGAGGATCATCAGCACCACGCAGCAGGGGCATTGCCGCAATCGCTGGTGTGAATGCGCGGCATGCGGGGCCCGCATCCGCTGGGTATCAGCAGGGGAGCATGGCCGCTGGGTGAGAATCCGTGAAATAAACCGGCCAGAAACCCCGCCCCATTCTTGCCTTTGACCCCGAGACACATGCTACGCTTTCGGCAAAACTGGAGGCGTAGCCGTGATCCACACATCAGAGATCAGCACCTTTTTGACCCGCCACGAGAGCAACTCCCTGCGCGGGTATGTGCCGTGCAAGCACCGCAACTTCCATGCAGGCATGGATCGCGGGGAGTGCGGCCCCGTCATCGGCCAGAGCGGCGTCACCATCGGCGCCGGGCTCGACCTGGGCCAGCAGCGTGACAGTGACCTCAAGCGCATGGGTATCCCGGCCCACCTCCTGCCCGTACTGCGCCCCTACCTCGGGAAACGGAAAGAATCCGCCATCAGCCAGCTTATGGCGCGCCCGCTCATGCTTTCGGTCGCCGAATGCGAGGAGCTGAACGCCGCTGTGCATGGCGACTATATCCGTCGTGTCGCCGGGCTCTATGACGTGGCCACCCATCACCTCCCGTTCGCTGATCTGCCCTGGCAGGCCCAGGCCGTCATCACCTCGCTTTATTACCAGCTGGGCAGTCCCTCGAAATACCCCGTCACCTGGGGGCACCTTTGCCACGGTGACTGGGGGGCTGCCGCTCACGAACTTCGCACCGGTTTCCGGGATTACGCCTACCGCCGTCAGGATGAAGCGGCAACGCTGGAGCAACTGTTGTGACACCTGTCATTGCTGCGAGCCTGACAGCGATCCTCGGACGCCTGCTGGACAACCTTACCGGCGATGACCGCCGGGAGGCAGAGCAGGCCATGGAACTGCTCAAAATGGCGCAATCCCAGGCTGACGGGCAGATGCAGATCAACAGGGAAGAGGCGCGCCATATCTCCCTGTTCGTGGCCGGATGGCGCCCGGCTGTGGGCTGGGTGTGCGTGCTGGGGCTGGCCTATGAGTTCTTGATCCGCCCCCTCGGTATCTGGGCGATGGCTGTCTGGGCTCCGGGCGGCCCTCTGCCTCCCTCTCTTGGGGATGTCCTGACGGAGCTGGTCTGCGGCATGCTCGGCATCGGTGCGTTGCGCAGCTTTGACAAGTCGAGGGGGCGCTGATGGAGACAGCCCTCAATCACGAGGCCCGTCTGGCCCGCATCGAAGCGCTTCTTGAGGCGCTGAATCAACGAATGGACGATGCGATCCTGACGCAGCTCCGCGATCACGGGAAGCGCATCGCTATCCTGGAGCGTCGGCAGTCATGGCAGGTTGGCTGGATGGCAGGTGCAGGTGCCGTTGGCGCGGCTTTGGGAAAATTCTTTTTGTAGAGAGCCACGCGGCGGCACGCCCCCCGGCCGCCGATCTCTCTGGGAAATCGTGGGGCTAGGCCGACGGGCCGAAAGGGCGGCATCTCGCACCGCCTTGCCCCACACAAAACATGCGAGGCCATAAGCGAGATTGGCATGAATGACAAACAGCTATGCGATAATCCGCGCCATTGCGAAGATCGAGGGGATGACGCCGGCGGAACGATGGGCCGGAGCGATGATAGCCGTGCACCTGGACACGAAGCGGAACCAGATCAGGGTCAGGCAAAGCCTGATCGCCGAAGAATCCGGCTTGAAGGAACGGTGTGTGCGCGGCGCGGTGGCAAAGATGGTGGCCGCAGGGATCTTTCGGAAGGTCAGAACGCAAAAGGGGCTGGTTCTTTTTCCGACGCTCGGGGATCAGGAGACGCCTGTAAAAGAGTCTGTAAATATCCACCGGCATGTACGTGCCGCTCCGACCGGCATGAGCGTGCCGGTAGGAAGAGCCAAAGCGCCGTGGGAATACGATCTCGAACTGAGCAGCCGGGCGGAAGAGGAATACAAGCGGCAGGAAGCACGGTTCGCCTTGGAAGAGGCTGGCGGGAATGGCTGAATGCCTTCTTTAGACGGATAGACATGAGGGCCAGACGCGCCGACATGGCGAAGTGGGGAAGGAAGCACTACGGGATCACGGAACAGGCCGACAGAAAGGCGATTCGTCAACTGGCCGCTATCCTCATGGGGAAACAGGACGCTGGAGCGTTCAGGCCAGTTAAGTTGGTCACAAAGAAGAAGCTCAAGAGCGCCCCGGTCATAGTTGAGCTGCCGGAAAATTTCATCTCCAAACGGAGATTCAGGCCCAAGGCCAAAGCGGACGGCTTCTATGATTCGTGGGAGTGGAAAACCCTGCGTTACAAGGTCCTGAAAAAGCACGGAGCAAAATGCATGTTGTGCGGCAGGACCCCGGCCGATGGCGTGAAAATATGCGTCGATCATATCAAGCCGAGGGCCCTGTATCCAGAGCTTGAACTTGAAGAAAGCAATCTCCAAGTGCTGTGCAATGATTGCAATATGGGCAAAGGCCGGTGGGATGACACAGATTTCAGGGAATAGCGTGAGCTGCTGCCCCACAGGCTGCCCGTACCTGGGCAAGAACGGCTGCAAAGTGGCCTGCGGAAATGAAGAGATTGAATGCCCGGTGATGGCCGGAAAAATCAAGGCTGAGGAGGCTGACCGTGCCCAAGCTGACGGATAAGCAGACCGCGTTCGTGCGGGAATACCTGGTGGATTTGAACGCCACGCAGGCTGCTATCCGTGCAGGCTACAGCGAGCGGACGGCCTATTCCGTTGGTCAGCGGTTGTTGAAAAATGTTGAAATCCAGAGAGCCGTGGCCGCAGCCCAGGCCAAACGTGCCCGGCGCGTGGAGGTGACGCAGGATTATGTCCTCTCGAACCTTGTGGAGGTCGTGGAGCGCACCATGCAGCGGGCGCCGGTCCTGGACCGCAAGGGCGAGCAGGTCACAGATGAAGAGGGCCGGGCCGTGTGGACGTTCGACGCCAAGGGGGCAAACCGCGCGCTGGAACTGCTTGGCAAGCATCTGGGCATTTTGACGGACAAGGTGAGGGCTGAAGTCTCCGGCCCGGACGGCGGCCCGGTGGCCTCGGAGATCGTGGTGCGCTTCGTAGAGCCCGGCGGGGAGGCTGGCAATGGCCATTGATGCCTCCATGCCCGCGGCCTTCCGGGGACTGTTCGAGCCGCACCGCTACAAGATTTTTTACGGCGGCCGCGGTGGCGGGAAGTCCCGGGCCTTCGCCCGGGCGCTGCTGTTGACCGGTGTGCAGCGGCCAATCCGTGCGCTGTGCGGCCGCGAGGTGCAGAACTCCATCCGGGATTCGGTCAAGCGCCTGCTGGATGACGAGATAGAGCGGCTTGGCCTGGACTGTTTTTACACATCTACAGATGCGGAGATCAGGGGCCGGAACGGCTCGCTGTTCATTTTCGCCGGTCTGCGCATGTCGCCTGAGCGCATCAAATCCTTCGAGGCCCTGACGCACTGCTGGATAGAGGAGGCGGAGACGGTCAGCGAGCGCAGCCTTGACTTGCTCATCCCCACCATGCGCGCCGAGGGCTCGGAGATCTGGATGTCGTTCAACCCGGCGCGGGTGAACAGCCCCGTGTGGCAGCGCTTCGTGGTCAAAGCCGCGCCCCCTGACAGCCTGGTGCGGAAAGTCGGCTGGCGGGACAACCCGTGGTTCCCGGACGAGCTGCGCCGGGAGATGGAGCACTGCAAGACCACGGATCCCGACAAGTATGACCACATCTGGGAGGGCAACCCCGTGCTGGTGGCGGCCGGATCGTACTACGGGCGGCTGCTGCAGCAGGCCGAGGAGGCCGGGCGCATCGGCACCGTGCCGGTGGAGCCGAACCTGCTGGTCAATACGGCGTGGGACCTGGGCATGTCGGATTCCACGGCCATCTGGTTCTTCCAGTTCCTGCCGGTGGGGCATTTTGGCGAGTGGCGTTTCATCGACTACTACGAGGCCTCCGGTGAGGGGCTGGCGCATTACGCCGGGGTGCTGGCCCAAAAGGGCTACCGCTACGGCGTGCACATCGGCCCCCATGACCTTGCCGTGCGCGAGCTGGGAACGGGGAAGAGCCGCATCGAGACGGCGCGCGGGCTGGGGCTGAATTTTATTACCGCGCCGCAGCTCCCGGTGGCTGACGGCATCGAGGGCGTGCGGCAGGTGCTGGGCGCTGCCTGGTTCGACCGGGAGAGATGCGGGCAGGGCCTGCAATCCCTGTGGGCCTACCAGCGGGAGTGGGACGACGTGCGTGGCTGTTTCAAGCCGCATCCGTTGCATGACTGGACGAGCCACGGCGCCGACGCCATGCGTTACGCGGCCGTGGGCTTCCGCAGGCCGGATACGGGCTTCAAGCCGTTGAAACGCAATAATCTGAGGGTCTGCTGATGGCCAAAAAAGACGTGAAAGAGCAGCTGCGCGGCATCATCCAGCGGGAGCTGGACGCGTGCATGGGTACGGAGGGCGACCAGCTTTCCTCCTCCCGTGAGCGGCTGAAGATGCAGTACTTGGGCTACGGCTATGACGTGGACGACGACCGCAGGAAGCGCAGTCTGTCCACCTATGTGGACCGCACTGTCATGGAGACGGTGGAGTGGGCCAAGCCGGGGCTGATGCGGGTCTTCTGCAGCTCTGACGATATCATCCGGTTCGACCCCAAAAGCCCGGAGCAGGAGCAGGCCGCCGATGACGCCACGCTGTACGTCAATCAGGTGGTGTTCGGGCGCAATATCTTCCGCCTCGTGCATGATGTGCTGGCCGATGGTCTTTACCAGCGTGTGGGCTGGTGTCTGGCCCACTGCCCGGAGGAGCGGGAGCAGCGCGTGCTCCAGTACACGGGCCTTGCCGAACAGGAGGCCGTGGCCCTGCTGTCTGATCCGTCCATCGACCTGGAGAAGGACACGGTGGACGTGCAGCGCTACGAGACGCCGCAGGGCATGCTCTACGACCTGGACATTCATCAGGAAGTCATCACGCGGGATATCCGTATAGAGCCCGTGCCGTCGGAGCATGTGGTCATTTCCAGCGATGCGGCCGACGTGGAGAGTGCGCGCTTTGTAGCCTGGTGGCAGGTGCGGACGGCCTCGGACCTGCGGAAAGAGGGCTACAGCGCCGCGCTGATCGCGGAACTGCCCAGCATGGACGATGCCGACGAGATGCCGGAAACCGAGGTGGGCCGCGCCATCAACAGCGACAGCGACGAGGAGACGGGCGGCCACGGCGCCACGCGGCGCATCCGCGTCTGGGAAGGCTGGTTCGACGCCGACCTGAACGGTGACGGCATCGCGGAGAAGGTCAAGGCCATCTGGGTGGGCGACGGTGAGCGCTGCCGCATCCTCAAATACGAGGAGTGGCCGCTGTATCGCGCGCCTCTGTTCGCCGCCTGTTCGGTTCCCATGCCGCACCAGGTCATCGGCCTGTGCGTGGCCGACCTCGTGGCCGATGTGCAGGACCTGCGCTCGGAGACCATGCGCCAGATGCTGGACAATCTGGCCCTCTCGAATCAGGGCGAGCTGGTGGTCAACGAGGGCATGAGCGGGGATGTTGAGTATGACAGCCTGCTGGCCCGTGGGGTGGGGGCCGTGCATCGTATCAAGGGCGACGCGACGATCACGCCGCTGCCGGTGATGACAAGCTCCGGGGACGCCCTGCAGGCCATGAGCCTGACCGACCAGATCACGGAACGGCGCACGGGCATTTCCAGCCGGACGCAATCGCTGCAGGCCGATACGCTGCAGAACACGGCCACGGGCGCCAACATCATGGAAGAAGCCATCAACCAGCGGCTGGAGCTGGTGGCCCGGGTGTATGCGGAGTCCTTCTTCAAGCCGCTGGGCAGGTATGTGCTGCACCTGCTGCACAAATACCATGACAAGGCCATACAGCTGCGCATCAAGGGAAAATTCCTGGCGTTCGACCCGTCCAGATGGGACCCGGACATGGACATTTCCGTGGCTGTGGGCCTGGGCACGGGCAACCGCACGCGCCTGCTGGCCGTCTATCAGCAGATCCTGAGCCTCCAGCAGCAGTTCGTCACGGCCTTCCAGAAGAACAGCCCCGTGCGTCTGAGCAACATCGTCTATACCTGCCACAAGATGGCCGAAGCCGCCGGGCTTGAGGCGCCGGAGCGCTTTTTCGGCACGGAAGACGATGCCCGCAAGGCGGAAAAGGCCATCATGGAAGAAAAGCCGCAGCCGAGCCCGGAAGCGCAAAAGCTGGAGCTGGAGAAGCAGAAAGCACAGGCAAAGATGGCCCTGGACAAGCAGAAGGCCCAGACGGAGGCGCAGCGCAAGGCGTGGGAAGCCCAGTCTGACGCCGCGCTGGAAGAGATGAAGATCAAGGGGCAGCTGGCCCTCAAGGTGCAGGAGATGGAGGGGGAAAAACAGCTGGATGCCATGAAGATGGCGCTTGGCCAGACTGCCCCCGGTCTCACTGATCTGCGCGGGACGCAGCTGTAGGAGGGGCCATGCTGACGGAGGACGAAAAACGCACGGCGCATGAGGCGGCCCGCATCCTCACGAGCCCGCTGTTCCGGGAGGTGTTCGAGAAGCTGGACGCGCGCTACGTCGAGAACTGGCGCGGCGCGAAAACGCCGGATGATCGTGAACGCTGCTGGCAGCGGCAGGCGGCGCTGGCGGATGTGCAGCGGGAGCTGCTGGGCATGGTCAATGATGCCAACTGCAAGGCAGGCGGCAAGGATGAAGGAATCAAATCCGCGCTTGAGCGCGCGAAAAGGAGTTTTTCATGGCGAAAGAAGTAGCGGCGTCCCCGGCCCCGGCTGCGGCACCTGCGGCGTCCCCTGTGCAGGAAAGCGCGCCTGCTGGTGCCTATGGCCCCGTGGAAAGCGTGGAGCACAGCGATTTTGACGGCGAGAAGCCCCTCTACGATCCCGATGATATCGCCGCAGCCCTCAGTGGTGGGGATGCAGGCGGCGATGAAGGCGACGATGTGCCGGAAGACGACGGCGACCCTGTGGAAGAGGCTCCGGCTGCCGGTGATGACGCCGGTGAAGCTGGCGAGGGAACGGAAGGCAGCGAGGAAGAGCCCGCGGCCATCCCCATGCCCGAGGGCTGGGAAGAAAGCGTGTGGCAGGGCCTTCCTGATGCCGCGAAACAGGCCGTACAGGCCCGTGAACAGGCCCATGCCGAGGCCATGGGGCAGAAAGCGCAGGAAGTAACGGCCATGCAGGCCCAGCGCGACCAGATGGCCATGCAGGCCAACGGCATCGTGCAGAACGCCCTGGCATCGCTGCAGGCCGTGGTCATGGCTGATTACCAGGGCATCAACTGGGAACAGCTGGCACAGGCCGACCCGGCGACCTACGTCAAACTGCAGCGCGGGTTCCAGGAGCGCATGGGCATGTATCAGCGCGTCCAGCAGCAGCTGGCGGCCGCGACGCAGCAGTACACCCAGCGGCAGGCCGCCGAACAGCAGCAGCATATGCAGGGCGAGTTCGCGGCTGTGCTGCCCACCATCAAGGCGCTGTATGGCGCCAGCTATGAGGGCAAGGCCTTCGCTGCCGAGCTGGCCGGTTACATGCGCTCGCAGGGATGCCCGGAGAACGTGGTCAACGGGCTGACACAGGGCTATGAGCTGACGCTCGTGACCAAGGCCATGCTCTACGACAAGATGCGGTCCTCCCGCGCTGTGGCGGCCAAAAAGGTGGCCGACGCGCCGAAGGTGCAGGCCCCTCGCGGGGCTGTGGTCCAGGGCAATGATCGTGCGGCCAAGGCCCGTGCGATCCTCAACAAGCACCCCAACAGCACGGACGCTCTCGCCGCTGTGCTGGAAACTCTCTAAGGAGGTATGGCTATGGCTACCATCTCCGGGCAGCTCAAGGACGCGTCCGTCAAGGGCAAGCCCCGCGACCTGATGAACATCATCTTCAACGTGGCCCCCACGGACACGCCCTTCCTGACCATGTGCGGCAAATCCAAGGCCGTGCAGACCCTGCACGAGTGGCAGACGGACACGCTGGCCGATCCGGCGGAAAACAGCGCGCTGGAAGGTGCGGACGTGAAGGATTTCGTGGCCTCTGCGACCACGGAACTGAGCAACAAAACCCAGATTCTGAGCAAGGCCATCAACGTTTCCGCCACGGCCCAGGCCATCGAACAGGCGGGCGTGGACAAGCAGTACAACTATCAGATGGCCCTGCGCATGAAGGAACTGAAAAAGGACCTCGAGTTCGCCCTGCTGCAGAACAAGCTGGAACGCGCCGACAACGGCACCTCCGAAGGCCGGCTGATGCGCGGCCTGCCGACGTGGATGCAGACCAACTACAGTGTGGGGGCCAGCTCCGGTGCCATCGCTGTGCCCGGCTCTACGTCCTGTGTGGCCGGTACGGAGCGCGTGCCTGACGAGGCCACGGTCAAGAACGTGCTGACCAAGATCTACGAATCCGGCGGTGATCCTGACCGCATCATGATGGCCCCGGCCATCCGCGTGAAGATGTCCGAAGTGCTCAACGGTGGCGCCACCCGTATGGAAAACGTGGACAAGAAGAAGGCTACGGCCGTCATCGACGTGTACGTCTCCGACTTCGGTACCCTGAAGCTCATGCCCAACCGCGTGCAGGCCAAGGTGGACTACTCCAAGGCCTGCGCCTTCATCCTTGACCCGCAGTACTGGAAGGTCGCCTACCTGCGCGGCTTCCGGGAAGAGCGCCTGGCCCACACCGGCGACAACATGAAGGGCCATATCGTGGTGGAATGCACGCTGGAAGCCCGCAACGACGCGTCCAGCGGCATGATCGCCGACCTGGCCGTCACTGCCGGCTAGGGAAACGTGACGGGCGGCGGGGGTGGCCCGTCGCCCATTTTGAGGAGGCAGGAATGGATCTGAGGCAGACGTTGCCCGGTGGCATGGTGCTGGAGGCCCGCGAGGATGGTGTCATCGACCGCATCCACGATGGCGGGCTGTTGAGCCGCGAACAGGACGTGACGGAGATCCTGCGCATGAACCACTTCCAGCGGGGAGAGGACAGGATGCAGGGGTTTCGTTTTGCGCCCACCTTCCGGCAGGTGGCCCGCATCCCGGTGGCTGCCGTGGATATCGCCGCCGCTCAGGGGCTGGATATCCTCAATGACCCCGACGATATGCGGCGCTTCCTCAATGACCCGGAAAATGCGGCCTTCCGCACCACCATGGAGCGTGTCTGATGGCCCTGACGACCTACGACGGCCTGTGCGCGGCCGTGGCTGACTACCTGGGCCGCGATGACCTGACGGAGCGCATCCCTACCTTTGTTGAGCTGGCCGAACGACGCATGAACCGGGAGCTGCGGCTGCGCTGCATGGAGTCCAGGGCCGAAACGGATGTGCTGGCCGGCCAGAATGCCGTGCCCCTGCCGTGGCGACGGGAGGCAGGGAACTGGGATGTCTTCATGGAGATGCGCGACCTGACGTGGCTGGATGCCGACGGGCGCAGTGTCAATCTGACCTACACGCCGCCGGACAGGTACGGGATGGCCATGCCGGACGGAAAGCCCGACCAGTACACCATCATCGGCCGGGATCTGTTCCTGCTGCCTGCCGGTGACGGCCCGGGCCGCCTGATCCTGACCTACTATGGAGAGATCCCGCCCCTGGGGCCGAAACAGCCGGACAATGTGGTGCTGCTGACGGCGCCTGACCTCTACCTCTACGCCACGCTGGTGGAGAGCGGCCCGTTCACGCGCGGCAGTGCTCCGGTGGAAATGTGGACGCAGTATTACAGCGCGGCCCGGCAGAAGATCGAGGCCAACGAACGGCGGGCGCGCTTCACGGCAAACCTGGCCATGCGGCCGATGAGGAACATCTGATGAGCCTGACGAATCACGGTGAAGACAAACTGCTGACGTTGTTCAAGGACGCTGGCCCGTACTGGTTCGGCCTGTTCACTGTGGCCCCCGGCGAGACGGGCGGCGGTACGGAAGTCAGCGGCGGGGCCTATGCCCGCCAGCAGGTGACGTTCGACAATCCCAGTTCCGGCACCATGAAAAACAGCGCTGCCATCGAATTTCCCACGGCCACGGGAAACTGGGGCACGGCCGTTGCCTGGGGGCTGTTCGATGCCGCCGCGTCCGGGAACCTTGTCTGGTACGGCGATATCACAACGCCCAAGGAACTGCTGGCCGGGGATATCTACCGCATCAACACCGGCAATCTGACACTGACCATGGACTAAGCCATGCCGGGCGCGTTCTCTCCCATCTTCCCGCCGCCGCAGAGCATCGACAGCCTTGATTCCTGGGGCAGTCTGGATGGTCTGCCGTTCTCGCTGGATTCGTCCTTGTGGACGAAAGCGGGCTTGTACGGGCTGACGGTATCAGATGCTGTTGTCAGCGGTCAGCAGGCTGATGGGCAGAGGACGCGGACGTCTGTGGTGGCTGGGCTGTCCGTTGTGGAGGGGCAGGCAGAAGGGCAAGCCGTTCTGGAGCTTCGGGGAGAGGATGCTGCTTCTGCTGGCGGCCATGCCACTGCCAGCATCACAGCATGGATCCTGCTGGATGCCGTGGCATCGACGACAGGAGAAAGCCTCACTCTGGAGCGTGTGCGTCCGTTGCTGGCCGATGCGTCTGTCTCCAGCCATGCCTGGATAGTATTCCAGCGTATCCGATCGGATGCGCACAATTCCATTTCCGAAACGGTGGCGACACTTGTTGCGGTGCGTGTCCGGCCGGGGCGCGGAACGGATGCTGCCCAGGCTGCCCAGGAATGCGGTTTCAAGCGTATCAGGCTGCATTCTGCCGTGGGAGAAGGGCAGGCAGATGCTGCCGTCATTGGTGGCGTCACGGTGTCCATCCCTCTGGATGTTTCGGCCGGAATGGCCTTCCAGGACATGGCAGAGCCTGTGCTGATCCGCACGGATGCCGTCGCAGGGCCGGGAGCATCCGGGGAGTGGATGCTTGGCGGCAGGTTGCGCTGCGATGTGCTGGGCGTCTCGGCACAGACGGCTGGAGAGGCAGACGTCTGGCGTGTTCTCATGCTCTACGGTGGTGGAGATGTCCTTTCTGATGGTGATGTCCTGCCGGAGTACAAGGGCTGGGGCTGGAAACGTGATGCGCAGACGGAGCAGGGCTGGGCGCCCATCATTGAAGCAGGGCAGCATTGGCACAGCCTGCCGGGCGGCACGAAAGACTGGCGGGGGATCGTGGAATGGCAATAAAGCGTGAAGTCCTTGAGTTCGGCGCATGGGAACCTGATGCGCCCCTGCTTGCAGGACGTCAGGTCAGCGAAGCCCGCAATGTCATCCCTGGGCGGCGTGGATATCGCTGCCTGCGCGGACTGGCCGCCATGCAGTACGAGGCGATCCCGGATCCGGTGCGTGCCGCGGTAACGTTGCGCAGCCTGGATGGCGGTCTCTTCACGTTCGCGGCTACGGAAAGCGGCATCTACAGTCTGGAAGCCGGGGAGTGGGTACAGAAGCTGACCGCCACGGTGAGCGGTTCCAGCAGGGCCTTCAGTGATTACGGCAACGCCATGTACGCGCTGTTCGGAACAACGCTGTACAAGAGCCTCCTTTCGGGGACGGCAGGTGAGTTCTCAGCGGTCGAGGGCGCGCCCAATGCCGCCATCATGGGCGTCATCCGTGACTTTCTCGTGCTGGGACGCCTGTCGGAACATGCCAACGGCATCCGCTGGTCTGCGCTGGACAACCCGGATGCGTGGCCTGAGCCGGGCAGCAACGACGCGCAATACCAGCAGTCGGACATACAGATCTTCCCGGTAGGCGGACAGGTGCAGTCCATCGTGGGCGGCATGGGCGGCGTTGACGGCCTGATCTTTCTGGAACGCGGTATCCAGCGTGCTACCTATGTGGGCCCGCCGTACATTTTTCAGTTCACGCCGGTGGACAGGGCCAGCGGATGCGCGGCCCCGGCGTCTCCGGTCATCTGCGGCAACATCTGTGTCTATCTTTCCGAGAACGGCTGGCGCATGACGGACGGGGCCAGTGTAAAGAGCGTGGGCATCGAGCGTATCGACGAGTGGTTTCTGTCTCAGGTGGACGCCAGCCGCATGTCCGAAGTGCGCGGTGTACATGATGCCGATGGCCGTGTGGCTGTGTGGAGCTTCCCCAGCGCCGTGGCACCGGAAGGCATCCACGACAGGCTGCTGATCTACAACTACGCCGTGGACAAGTGGTCTTACGGCATGGTGCAGACAGAGGCACTTTTCCAGGACTTCGCCCGCGGCCTGACGCTGGAGGAACTGGACGCCTTCGGGGATCTTGACCACCTGCCGTTCTCGTCTCTGGATGACGCGGTGTTGCGCAACGGCCGGCAGGGTATCAGCGCATTCGACAGCCAGCACAGGCTGGCCCGTTTCAGCGGGGATGCGCTGGAGGCTGTGATGGACACGGCGGAGACGGGCGGGCAACGCATGATGATCCACGGCCTGCGTCCGCTGGTGGACAGGGGGGACGCGCAGGCGCTGCCAATCTGGCGCGTGCGGCAACAGGATGCGCCGCGTTATGGGACATACACGAAGCAGAGCCGGGACGGCGTGTGTTACCAGCATCTCTCGGCCAGCTATGCCGCCGGGCGCGTGCTGGTGCCTGCCGGAGCGACATGGCGTGATGCGGTGGGGGTGGAGCTGCTGACCGAGCTTGAAGGGGGGCTGTGATGGATACGCGCACCCTGGGCGGCTTGCTGGGCCTTCTGGCAGGAGCGGCGGTGACGGAAGAGGCTGAGGGGGCTGTAAGGCCAGACATTCTGGATGTGGTCAAAAAAGCTGTGGCAGGAAAAACGTATTCGGGAAGTGTTTCTGGCACGCTGGAAAGTGTTGCTGCTTCAAGGCGCCTTGAAAACTCGGTGCGTTATGCAGGAAATACCGGCTACTTCAGCCGTCATGGCCTTGTTCAGAGAGCAGAGAAAGACAACTGGACGCCGGAGCAGATAGCGGAAGGCTATCGGGCTATTTTTGATTCCCCGGAGACCATGGTCGTTCCCAATGTCCTGGGGAGGTCACCCGTGGCAAAAGAGGCGCTGTGGAATCCCCATGGAGAGGGGGGAAGGTCGTGGTACATGCCCATTTTGCCATACAAAAAAGGTTTTCAGACCGTCACGCTGTACGATCCAAAAACCTTGAAAGTAGAAAATATGCTGAAAGAAAAGGGCTACTGGGAGGGCGGGCCGAACTCCTCCATATTCACTCCCTCGCTTGACGAGGGGCTGGTGCAACCAGTTGGCAGCGGTCCCGTTTCTGCTGTCAGTAGCCCTGTATTAGGGAACACATTACAGGAGCAGCTTAAAAAACTCAAGGGCAAGCTGCCTGTACTAGCGGGTGCGTCCACAGGGCTCGGGCTGGCTTCAGCACCTTCCAAGGCACAGGGGGGACCCGTGGAGCCGGGGCTTGAAAGCCCCTGGTTCGATCCGGTCGATATCTTGCTTGCCCCGGTCGGTGTGACAGGCAGGGGAGCGAAAGCCGCGGCCATGGCGCTGGAGCCCGCTGTCTCGGCGGGAGTGGCCGGCCTGCTGGGTCTCTTTGGGAGGGAAGACTGATGGCAAAATTCGTCTCTGAGCTTCCCGAAGCCAGCCCCATGCAGATGCTGGCCCTGGCTGTGGCCGTCAATGCCGCCTTGCGCGGTGAGACGACCAATACGGGCGTGCTGCAAGTGGCGGCTGGGCAGACTGAGGTAACGGTACAGGATGCCCGCTGCCGTGCGGGGCGCCTGGCCCTGCTCATCCCCATGGATGCGGCGGCTGCGGCAGTGGACTGGTGGCTGGCGGACATGACCCGCAACAGCATGACATTTGGCTTTTCATCCGCTCCCGGGGCCTGCCGTTTTGGCTGGGCGCTCATGGGGGACGGCAATATCAAGGAGTAGATCATGGCAGGTTTGTATCGTCGCGCGACGGCCCCGAATTTCACTTCTCCGGCCATGCAGGTGGCCGCCAGCCGGGGCGCCGGTGGCGCCATCCCCGGCGGTGGGGTGAGCGTGCCGCGCGGGCAGCAGGGTTCCGGCATGGACATGGGTCAGCTTGGCGGACTGCTGGGGCTGCTGCAGAAAATGAAGGACAAGCAAGACCCTGCGTCTGCCGCTGGTGATGGCGTCCATGCCGATGCCGGGGCCATGGCCAACACGCTGCCCAGCCCGGCGCAGGCGGCCGGTGTGAGCAATCCGCAGGCCGGTACGCTGGGCAACGGCATCCCAGCCGCCACGCCGTCTTCTCCTGCCGTGCAGGTCCCCGGCGGTGGCATCGGCATGGCCCCTGAGAATATGCCGCTTTCCGGTGGCGGCATCGGCAACGCCGTGGATTCCGGCATGGGCGCCGGGATGAACGGCATCCCCGGCACCGGCGGGATGCCCGGCGGGGCTGGAGGCCTGTCCAATACCATGACCGGCGGCATGCTCGATCCGCAGATGCTGCAGAATATACGGTTCTTCACTCCGGGCTTTTAGGAGGACGCATGGGAGAGTTCGCACGCACCTACAAGACCGATCTCACGGACAGGCAGCTCATGGGCTTCTGGGGCATGATGCAGGCCACGGGCCGCGACAGGGCGGTGACGTACTGCCTGCCGCCCCTGGATGCGCACGGCTTTGTGCGCTGGATGCGGCAGGATGACGTGCATCCGTGGTTCGTGACCTGGCAGGGGCAGCCTGTGGGCTTCGCCTATCTGACAAATATGGAAGGCAAGAGCGCCCGCATCCATTTCGGCACGCTGCCGCAGGGTATCAGGCGCATGGGTAACCGCAAGCTCTCCGTGGTGCATGGCTTTGGCCTGTACGTGCTGGGGAGCCTGCTGTGGGAGCAGACTGTCAGCGGCGGCTACCGGCTGGACACCATCATCGGCCTGACGCCTGTGGTCAACAAGGAGGCCGTGCGCTTCATCAAGCGTTGCGGCGCGCAGGAGTGCGGCATCATCCCCGGCGCCTGTTACTACCACGATACGGGGGAGAACGTGCCCGGTCTGGTGACGATCTATACACGCGAGACCGTGCCCGGCTGGGCGCGGGTACTGTAGGAGGCCCCCATGGGTGGAGGCGGTAAAGGTGGCGGTGGCGGCGGTTCCACCACCACGGTGCAGAAGGCTGATCCGTGGAAAGGGCAGCAGCCGTACCTGAAGGACATCTTCGAGCAAGCAAAAAATATGTACGAGGGCGGCCAGCTTGCCCCCGACTACTACGAAGGCAATACCGTTGCCGGTCAATCCGACTGGACAAAGCAGGCGCTGAAGATGCAGGCGGACAGGGCTATGAACGGCAGCCAGCTCATCAATAATGCTTCCGATGCCATGGGCAACGTGATGACGGGGCAAGCGCTGCAGGGCAACCAGGGGCTCAACACGCTCAATCAGATGGCGCAGGAAGACAACCCCTATGTGGACGAGCTGTACAACCGGGCCAACAGCCAGGCGCAGGCCGGTATCAATGCCAATTTCAACGCCGCCGGTCGCTATGGCAGTGGCGCCCATGCCGCAGCCTCGGCGGATGCGGCCAACAATCTGGCGAACCAGATGTACGGCAGCATGTGGGACAAGCGGGCTGCGGCCGCACAGGGAGCCGGGCAGCTCTACAACCAGGGCATCGGCCAGCAGATCATGGGTGCCGGTCAGGCGCAGCAGCTGGGTAATCAGGCCTACACCGATTCCGCGGCCCTGTCCGAAGCCGGTGGCGTCATGGACGATTACAATCAGCAGCTCATCAATGCGGATATCGACCGCTGGAATTATGATCAGAGCAAGGCGTTGCAGGCCCTGAGCAACTACAACCAGTTGATCCAGGGTAACTACGGCGGCACGAGTACGAGCACGGGGCAGGTGCAGAATTACGGCGGCAACCGTCTTGGCAATGTAGCCGGAGGTGCGCTGGCTGGCGGCGGCCTCGGCTACATGCTGGGTGGCGCGGCAAGCCCGTGGATCGCCGGCGGCGCGGCCCTCGGCGGCCTACTGGGTCTGTTCTAAGGAGGAGCGACGATGTTTGACTGGTATACCACGATGAACCAGCCGGACTGGGACGGGCGGACGTATGCCTTCCCCCAGCCGATGGGCGCAGCTCCGGTGCAGCCCCTGCCGCAACAGAACCCCATGCAGCGGCCGCAGGCGACCAATGAGATGCTGCCGCAGGGAAGCGTCTCCGGCGGCCTGCTGGGCAAGCTGGCGGAGGAGGGAGAGCAGGCCACGCCGCGCATGCCCTCGCCCTTTGGGCCCAAACAGGGGCAGGGAGGGACAGCCGCTTCTCCGGCCCCGGTGCAGCGCCCGGCGCCGCAGGCCAACCCGTTGACGGCGCCCGCTTCCGGGCCTTTGGCCGGGCCCGTGATGCAGCCGCAGATGATGCCGCAGCAGCCCATGCCCATGGCCACGCCCTACGGCTGGGGACAGCCTTTGCCGCAGATGGCAGGCCAGGGCGCAGCATCCGCGCAGGCTGGCAAGACCGGGGAGGACAAGGGCGTTCTCGGGAAATTTGATCCCGGCGCGCTGGCGCTGTTCGCTGGCCTTTCCATGCTGGGCAACAACACGGGCGGCCGCACCTTCGGCCAGCTGGTGGGCAAGGCCGGATTCGATGCCCTGGCCGGGGCCGGTGGCATGGCCGCGGCCCAGGCTGCTGCGGAGCGGCAGAAGAGGCAGGATGCCCGCGAGGACATGACTACGCGGATCGCGCAGCACAAGATAGACCTGGAACGCTACAAGATGGCGCAGGAGGCCGCCGGTATGCAGGCGCTGCAGGGCTACCTGGGCGGCGGTGCCGGGGCTGGCATGGGCGGAATGATGCCCTCGCGCCCGACGTTGGGCGGTGCCTATACGGGCGCGGCCCTCGCGCCTGAGGTGGACGGATGGATCGTGAAATATTCGCAGGAATACGGTGTTGACCCGAACATCGTCCGGGCCGTTGTCATGCAGGAAAGCGGCGGCAGGCAGGACGTGGTCTCGCCCGCCGGGGCCATCGGTTATGGCCAGCTCACGCTGGATACGGCCAAGGGCCTTGGCGTTGACCCGTATGATCCTGAGCAGAACATCAAGGGAACCGTCATGTACCTGGGCCAGATGCGCGACCGCTACGACGGAAACTGGGACCGCGCCCTCTACGCCTACAACTGGGGCCCGGGAAATATGGACGCCTACCTCCAGACCGGCAAGGGCCTGAACGGCCAGCCCATGCCCAGCGAGACGCTGAACTATGTGCCGGGCGTGCGCGGCCGTCTGAGTGGTGGCCAGCAACCTGCCGTGGCCGGGGGCTATGGTGGCGGTGTGCCTACGATTCCGCTGCACCTTCTGGCCCTGCCGGGCGCTGCCGGTGAGGCGGCCAGGGCCATTTTTGCGGCGCAGCAAACACAATCGCAGCGGGACCTGAAAAACGCCCTCGAACAGAACAGGCTGGAGCAGAACAGTCCGCGAGGGGAGTTCCTGCGGAATGAAGGAAAGCGTGCTTCGCAATATATGGCGGATTTGCAGGCTGAAGCAAAAGCGGCCCAGGATTCCATATCCGCGTATGAGGCCTTTGAATCCATTATGGATCGCGGCCTGAAAACAGGTTTTGGACAGGGAGTGCTCGACAATGTCGCTCGCGCTCTTGACCGTATGGGAATCGATACGAAGGCGCTTAACCTCAATAGCGTGCGCGACATCGATACACTGGGCAATCTTACGACACGAGCTGTCATGTCGGCACTTGCGGATCAGAAAGGCGTCCAGACGGAAGGAGATGCCCAGCGCGCCATGCAGACGTGGGTTAACATCAGCAATTCCCCTGGGGCAAACCGCTGGATCAATACTTACCAGAGAAACCTTGCCGAACGCCGCATCCTGCGTGCTGAGTTCATCCAGGAAGCCCTGTGGCGCAGCAACGGAAACATTCAGGAAGCGGAAAGGGCCTGGAAGGAATACTCCCACAATTTGCCGTCCGTGGTGCCGCCTGTTCCCGGTACTGCTCAGTCTTCAGGGGCTGCAAACGAGGGAGAAACAATTCCCCCCATGCCTTCTGGCGCGTATCCTGTGAATTTCTAAGGGGCGAAGGATGAAGATAGCTCACAATCCCCAAACGGGGGAATATTTCGGCCTGCAAAACGGGCAATGGTTGCCTGTCCGTATCGCCCAAAACGATGCCGGGGACAGGTGGTACCTCGGCGAAAACGGCTGGGAACCGCTGAACACCGGCGGCGCCATGACGCCGGGAGAATCAGAGCCCATAGACGACAGGACGGGTGCGGGATGGAAAGAGCGCTTCGCCATCGGCTCTGCCGCAGACAACAAGGGCAAGCTGGAGCGGGCACGGGCATTCTACGGCGATTCCGTGCGGATGGAGCCGGACGAGCGCATCAGCTTTGTCAATCCTGAAACCGGACGCCGGACATACGTCAATCCGTCCGGCCTCGACTGGGGGGACATTGCCGGTGGCGGGCGTGAGCTGCTTTCCATGCTCGCTTCCGTTCCTGCGGCACTGGCGGGGACTGTTGGCGGCGGCGGGGTGAACCTTGTGACCGGTGCCCTGGCAGGTTCAGCAGGAGGCGCAGCCGCCGGTCAGGCCGTTGACGCGTTCGCGGCCGGCATGGCCCGGGATGCCGCTCGGGAACGGGGGAATGCCATCCCGGAAGCGCAGACGCCCGGAGAAGCTGCGGCCGAATTCGGCACGGAAACCGCGCTGGGCGCTGTGGGCGGTACGGTGCTTGGTGGTATGGGGCGTGCCGCTTCGGCGGCGTTCAACCCCATGAAGCAAAGCGTTGTCCAGGCTTTCCGCAACCTTGATTTCCCCATCCCGTCCGTAGGGTCTGCCACCGGCGGTAAGGGGGGGGCCATTTATGAGAATGCGCTTGGCTCCATGCTGGGCGGGACGCAGAACATGGAACGGGCAGCCGCACGGGCCGCAGGCGGTTTGCAGGACGTGCTGGACAGGGAATCAGCAAGGATGGCCGGTGGTGCGGCCGCAGCCAGTCCCTACGAGCTTGGGCAGGCCGCGAAAGATGCCGCCGCCGCTTCCTTGAAGGACTTCCGCCAGCAGAACGCCCGGTTCTATGACGACTTCACAAATCAATGGGGGAGCGCCCCGGCAAACCTGACCAACGTGAAAGCCGCCATCGACGATATGACCGCCGGTCTTTCCCCGGAGAGTTCCGCGCGGCTCAAATCCCAACTGGCTGCCTTGCTCCAGCACGAGCTGGCGGATGAATCCGCCGGGGGCCTGAACGTGGCCACGGTGAAGGCGGCCCGGACACGCATCGGCGACGCCCTGAACGCCCCCAGCGTCGTTGATACGTCATCCGTGGGGCAGGGGCAGCTCAGGCGGTTGTATGGGGCGCTGGCGGATGACTTCAGGGCGGGCATCACTGATCCTGACGCCCTTCGGGCCTTGTCGGATCATAACGCATGGGAAGCCGCCCAGCACAATGCGCGGGAATTGCTTGACCGTCGTTTGTTCGGAAACCGTGATGCCCAGCAGGTTGGCGGTGCGCTGCTGCGGTCTGACCTGGCCCCGGAGACGGTGGAAGCGCTGCGCAAGACGCTGGCCCCTGCTGACTTTGACGCCATTCGCGGGGGCATCCTGCGGAACGTCGGACGCCCGTTGGCCAGTGAAGGTCTGGCGGAGGGGACGGCCTCAGCCGCGCAAACAAGCAAGATGCTGGGGCGTGGCAGGGGTGCCTTTGCCCGTGAGACGCAGGATGCCCTGTGGGGCAAGGATGTGGACGACATCCGCACGGTTGCCGACGCTCTGGCCGTGAGCGCCCGTAATGCCAATACCAGCAAAACGGCGCAGACCTCGCAGGCTATGGATATGATCCGTGGCCCGCTCAAGCTCGTCCAGGCCGGGGCAACACTCAATCCGACCACGGCGACGCTCGGCGCGGCATCCATCGCAAGCCCGTGGGCCTTGTCCAGACTGACGACGTCCCAGCCTGTCATCAACTGGCTGGCCCGGACGCAAAGCCCCTTGTCCAGAGGCGTATTCAATTATGGTTTTCCCATAACCGGCATCCAGATGGGGGCGAATGTCCCCCTCACGGATAACAACACCTACGGCGGCCTGCTGGGCGAACTGGCCCGCGAAGAAGGGAGGTAGACATGGGCGTCAAGGATTACGACCTGAACCCGGACAACAATACGCAGATCAACGGCATCAACATCGCCGAGGGCTGCCAGCCTTCGGGCATCAACAACGCCGTCCGCCAGCTCATGGCCGACGTGAAGGCCGACAGCGACGCGCAGAACGAGGCGCTGAAAAATTTTTCAGAAACCCCCGCCAGCGCCGAGAACCTCGGCCCGGTCAAGGTTGGCGATGGCCTGTCTATGGGAGAGGATGGCACACTGAGCGCCGACCTTGCGACGGATGCGAAGGCAGGACGTGTCAAGGCCAGCGAGGTAGCGCAGGCAGGGGCCGTACCGCTGGGCGGTGATAGCGGTAAATTTGACGCCAGTTGGTTGCCTCCAGAGGCAGTGACACTGTTTAACAGCCGCCTCGTCATCACCGAATCCAATGCGGCGTGGACGCCACCCGTGACAGGCTGGGTGCGGGTCACTGTCATCGGTGGCGGTGGCGGTGGTGCAGGAGGAGGACGTTCTAATTTTGGGGCTGCTGGCGGCGGTGGCGGCGGTAGCGGGGAAGAAGTTGTTGAATTTAGATACCTTGATACGCAGAAAAGATATTCTGTTGCTATTGGGGCTGGTGGGACTCATGGCGGCCCAGGATCTCCGGGCACTGATGGTGGCAAAACTCAGTTTGCTGATATTTCAGCCGCTGGTGGCGGAGGTGGAAAAGTCGGATCTGGAGGTCTTGGAGGTGGCACTGATCCACTAACGCGTGGATACCCAGGATCTGTAGATGTCCAGGTTTTATCCGCAAATACAGCCCAACAAAGAACGCTATACGGTGGTGGTGGTCGTGGTGCATCTCCTACCGGTAGCACACCTAATGCAGCTACAGGGTATGGAGCTGGCGGTTATGGTGGCTACGGAGTGACTGCACCCTATCCAACTGATCCTGTAGCTGGGGGTGATGGTGTGCAGGGGTGTATCATCCTTGACTATTTCGACCCTGACAAGGAGGCCGTATAATGCCTGTTTTTTATAGCCCCGAAGGCAATCCAGAGGTTTGGGAACAAAAACCTGATGGCTATTTTACGCCCGAGGAATGGGACGTAGCACATCCTGATCCGGCGCCTTCCCCCCCGACGGAAGCGGAACTATTCCAGCAGCTTCGCGCCGAGCGTGACCGGCGTCTGGCCGCCACGGATTATCTGCTGATGGATGACTACCCGCTGGATAATACCCGTAAAGAGGCCGTGCGGCTTTACCGCCAGGCCCTGCGGGATCTCCCTGCCCAGGAGGGTGCGCCCTGGGATGGTGGCAGAGAGGAGACTCCGTGGCCGGAAATTCCCAGCGTGCTACAGGCGCGACAGGGCTCCTCAACTTCTTCCGTCTACACGCCTGGGGTGGTGTAGGCCATGCCCCGCGTAGTGTTTCGCAATTTCACGGGCGGGCACGGAAGGCCTGTGGCAGTGGGAAGAGGTAAAGAACGAGGCTGTTTATACGCCTAAGGTTTAGTAAAAGGCGGGGGCGCTGCAACGCCCCCACCGGCGCGGCGAATAGGCACCGCACCACGGCCCCACACGAGAGGACCGAACCCGTGCAGGGTATCCGCCTTTGATGTGCTCCAGTGGACCGAAGCGGAGACTTGATTGCGTTGCGGCGGCTGCGGCTTTTTGGTATCAGGTTTGCGTGGGCGCGTTCTCCGAAAGGAGGATACCCCCATGAAGCACTTTCTCCGGGACGTGCTGGCCGCGTTTGTGGCTGCCGTCCTTGCGGCCTTGGTGATTCGCTTGCTGAACCTCTAAGACGCAAGTAGCCCGGTAGGAGGTGCAACTCTTACCGGGCTCAAAACTTGCGAAGCACTATTCGCGGGGGACGTGCCCACGGGGCGGCGGGTGTTGGCAGCACTCACCGCCCCTTTCTCTTTAGATAGCTACCTCTCCGCCGGAAGTCAACGGCCATTCCACCAACCAGATGACCACGTCCTGTCCACGGCCACGCGGGCAGTCTCCACATCCATCAGGGCCAGAAGGGCGCGGCGCTGGGGTTCGTTGATGCGCATGGCGTCCCCCTATCGGCCAAGGGCCAGCATGGTGCGGGTGGCGGATTCCAGGGCCCGCAGGGAGTAATCCAGCGCACCGGCGCAGTCTTCCATGCTCTGGAGGGCATTCAGGCCCGTGCGGCGGGCCGGGCTGTACATGTCCTGCGCGGTGCGGATGGAGGGCAGCGCCTTGCGGGCCAGCAGGAACAGGGCTTCCTCGTGGCGGTGGATCTGGCGGATATGCTCCCGGATGGCGGCAAGGTGGCCTTCGGCGTCATCGGTAGGGGCGGGCAGAGGTGTGGTAAGAGGGGGGGTAAGAGGGGCCGCGGCCGGGGCCGGAGCGGGCAGCGCGTCGATCTTGGCCTGCACCCACGCCAGCGCGTCCGGTATCCACTCCTGCGGCAGCTCCTTGATGTTGGCGAGGTTGAAGGCGGCCTTGAGCTGGTTCCAGCAGGCGGCGAAAGGCAGGCCGGAGACCTGCGCCCACGAGCCCACCAGGGCCCGCAGGGGCTTGCGGTCTTCGGTGGTGGACGGCGTGATGGACAGGGGGCCGGTGAAGTCGTCGGGGGTGGGGGAGGGAGAGCCTTCCTTCTGCCGGGCCAGCTCCTCTTCCATGCGGTTGAAGGCTTCGATGTAGGCCAGCTTCATGGCCAGGGCCTTCTTGCCGGTGTAGCCCATGACCAGCAGCATGAAGCCGTCGCGGTAGAGGATGAACATGCGAACCTGCTTCACACCAAGAGGCGTTTCCTGTTCCTGATACGTCTCCCCAAAATTGGGTTGTAAGGAGTTTTCAGGCAGTTGCGACAAAAGCGTGTCAACGTCGCGCAAAACGTGGTCGTGACGCTTGCCGAAGAACTTGGCAACTTCAAGGGACGTAGTGGCCGGACGGCCGGAGTGGAGGGAGACGGAAGGAGAGAAGTGTTCCGAGGGGAGAAGGGTGGCCTGACTCATGACGAGCCTCCTGTTTGGTTGGGATTGCGGAGAAACAAAAAAGGCGGCAGACGCTCCCCAGCCAAACAAGCTGCCGGGTCCTCGCGGATACCGGACGTCTGCCGCCAAAATTTGCCAACAGGCAAAGTGGCTTTGTTGTTTCTCCATCTGCAAAGCCGCGCCTTGGGAGCAACGGCAGGCGGCAGATTATCGCCTTGTTTGGTTGGGACACTCAGGAGGCCATAAAATGGCGCGAGTGTCAAGCCTGGCTTATTTGCACTTGAAGAAGATGGTCTGCTGCGTGTTCTGGGTGAAAACGTAGCCCGTGAAGACCGTGGTCTCAGTTTGGCTCCCATTCAGCAGGGTATAGCCGTTCGGGCATTCCTTGCTTATGCGCTCATAGCACCAGTTTACGTTGCTGGCATTGCAGGTCACAGTATGCCCAGGACTTCCGTCGGGCAACACGATGTCGCTGTGCTGAACTCCAGTATAAGCGCAGCCGGAAATGCCAAGAGCAACAAGCAGTGTTATCAGAATTTTTTTCATTCCCATTCCCCCTGATTAAAAATATACAGCGTCCGGGTCTTGGGTTCCGTACCTTCCATTATTGGATGGAGCGTCGTTGAAATATTGGGCATCAGGGTTCTGGTTTTGCTGAGGGGCGTTATTTCCCATGACATTGCACAATTTTTGTGCCCGGTTGTAGGCTGCGGTGAATCCCATCAAGGAATACCGTTCATAAACATCTTGGCTGCTCTGGCCACCGTCGATTTTGATACGCGCAGTCGTTCCTGTCATGGCGTCACGCAGCATCGCGTATCCATCGATGCCGTGGACATTGATAAAGAATGTTTCGTTCTCAGAGCGTGTTTGGAAACTCATTTATCAATAATGAAACGTTTCAACAGTATGCTTGCCATGGCTATTTGAGTCATGGA
>ENA-UEPJ01001412-UEPJ01001412.1-human-gut-metagenome-genome-assembly--contig:-NODE-1412-length-28977-cov-22.011730_pt1 | contig 28977 bp, 53 predicted proteins | sample MGYA00242890_ERZ507896 | MGnify/ENA primary metagenome ERZ507896 (study PRJEB26167, sample SAMN06115508) | human gut metagenome | host: Homo sapiens | place: China:Qinghai | collected 2015-08-20... | reverse complement strand
AAGATAATCAAGTCCTTCTTCAATACTATCATATTCATGAATACCTAAGCCGCCGCATTTACCAGTAATAATACCATCAAAATAACGAATAAAATGGAAATCATCATCTCTTGTTGCGAAAGCGATTCCGTATTCGTCATCATTAAGTTCATCAAAAGAACTAACTTCTCTCATATCTGGAAAGGCAGCAAGCAGATGCATTTTACTTAACATAGCGACTATTGTATTGTCCCATTGTGTGCCATAAAATATTCCATCATCGCCGCCATATTCATGACATTCATTAAGATAATTATTCAATCTCTTTTCGTAGTCATTTACATCTGTAAAGAAACGATTTTCATTCATTGCAAGAACTTCATCATCGTCGCATTCATCATCACAGTCATCAGCTTCATCTTCCAAATCAGTAAGGCCAGACATTGAAGCATAATTAACGAAGGGACAGAGCCAATTGAAAGTATTTAATGCTCATCCGCCGCAATTAAAATCTTCGTTATAAGTATTATTAGTATTACGATAATTCGTTTTGTTCAACGGATCGTTCATATAACTAATAACATCACCATTTAAATTTTCAATATAAGCAAGTCCCATAGATGTTTTCTCCTTTCAAAGAACCAAGAAGATTATTTCCTATCTCTCATTTACTATAATAATTATAACATAGTTTATAGTAAAAATCAAGTATTATTCAATATCTGACTCTACCAATTTAAAGCAAACTCCTGAATCAAGCTGAATCATCTTATAGCCATCATCTATACAAGTATAATAGGCAGTATAAGCATCATTCATTTCAGAAATAAAGTTATCTCTGTCGTCATCTTCATTAAAATCTTCAAGCATTTGAAGGAAATACTTACCAATCTGAGCATTAAGATAGGTTTCAGCATCTTCACTCTTTCTAAAAACCTTATACTTTTCGTCATCAAGTAGTTCACAAATTACAATATAAACTTTCATTTAATTCTCCTTATTCCCAAAAAGCATCAAACCATTTAACAAATAGTTGAAAGGCTTTTGCTTTTTTCTTCTCCATAATAATTTTTGTTCTTATATCTGCCTGTAAGTCAAAATCAAATTTTGAACATAGATAAAAGCCAAGAGCAATGTCACCTAGAATTTTTTCCCATTTTTCACGAGAATTGTCGTCTGCCGCGATATTACAATACTCATCAAGTTTACATAGTGCCCCGGGCGCGCCCGCAGTCTTTTCTTTTAAATAAAGAATATGAATTAAAATTTCATGAGCAAAATAATCATCTAAATTAAAACATTCATTAGAAATTCTTGTTTCAAAGTCTACTTTATCTTTTAGCTTGTATCCATAGAGTTCACAAGCTTCTTTATAAGTAGGTTTAATCTTTCTAATTTTATTAACTTTCATTACGCCGCCTCCTTAATTACATAGAATAAACTAAGAGCATAAAGTGGAATCATACAAAAGAATAGAATCATCTAATTTCTCCTTTTTCAATAACAGTCCAAGGTAAATTTTCAAAATCGTTTTTTTTCAATTGGTAGCAAAGAATACTCATAACTTTCGGCATAGTCTTGATAAGTAAAAGAATCGTAAAACATTTCCCATGCTTCATCGGCATCTGAATCAAATTCATCGTCATAATCCGCTTCATTTGTTTCATAATCTTCTAAAGCAATATATTCCCATTTGCTTAAATAATCATCCTTATAATTTGCAAGAAAAGCTTTTATAAATTCAATATTTTCTGCTGCAAGATAATGAATTTCTCTAGTTCTTGCATAACAAGAATGACATTGACAATAACAATAAATCATAAAAGTCCTCCTTATGATGTAAAAAGCTTATAAATAAAACAAGCAACATAAAATATAGGTAAAATATATAGAGGAATTAAAACTTCAGCCCATGTCAGATTTACCATACCAAGTAGTTTTTTCAACAACAAAAACAGTTAAAACAAGCCTTGAGTTTTGAATGAATTTCTTTGCGTTTTCACTCATTTCTATCTCTCCCACAATGCATATAGAATTTTTCAATTTCATAATCTTCTGGAATGGACTGCTGTGAAACATAATTTTCTGCCGCGGCTTCAGTATCAAAAACTTCTTCAATATATCTGTTTCCTGTTCGATACGCTCCAGTATAAATATAAACAATGAAAATATCTTTCAGCATATTAACACTCCTTTAATCCTTGTAAAAGATGATTACTCTTTCCGTTGTCGCCACATGGTTGTACTTGATTGATGTCTTTAACATTGACAAAAATCTCATAATACTCATTTGGGAGTACTTCATTTTTAAACACTTCGTCGTTTACTAAATCCCAAAATTCATAGAATTTATTTGGGCCAACCAACTTAATTAGCTTTTCTAGACTCATTACTTTTTTTCTTATTAAGAATATCTGCTGCTTGTTGTGCAACTTCCTCTGTCGGAAAATAGACATTTGGTCTTTTATCGAGATTTATAGCATCAAATACTTCCCACTGTTTTTCTAGAATACTATAAGATACAAAATATTTATGTTCACGGCCACGATATAATGGCTTATAATCAGGGCAAAGAGCATCATGCAAACGTTCCAATCGCAATAACATCTTAATCTTATCAAGAACTTCCTTTGCTCTTTCCTCTGTATGAAAGTAGTTATTCGTTTCAAAACAATTCGCATCATACTCATCGTTCATTTCAGCGTAATTGTCTGTAAACATTCTACCATCCTTAATAACAATCGTGTAGTAATTGCTACCATAAGGAACTCTTTCGTATTCTGGAGCATTTGTAATTTTTGGAACTTTTTCTCCTTTTAGTCTAGTAAATGCAATTGCGACAGCTTCTCGTGTATTATCATTCTTAATTATTTCGCTTCTTGTCACCATTGTAGTTAAGTCAATGATCATAACTAATGTTTTATCACCATTAAAAAGAACATTAATTTTTCCAGAATTTTTATAAGAGTTCGCTGTCAGATAAGTATTTGTAACCCAGTTATTATATTCTGTCTTTGTCATACTTTATTTCTCCTTTTCTTATTTACTATAATAATTATATCATACTCTGTAGTTAAAATCAATTATTTTTATTAATGCGGCACTAGTAATTATTTCCATTTTACTAAGATTTAGTAGTTGTTATCCATTCCTGCTTGAATTTTTCTTGCAAAATAAGTTCTTCCATACGGATAATTTATCATTACAGACTCAATGTTATAATATTCCTCAATCTCACAACCATCACATTTAGCAGTAATGACTCCATCTCAGCATCTAAAAATTTGAAGTTCTTTGCCATTTTAGACTTCCTCAAACATTACTACATTTTCCATTGAATTTCTCATAATTGCACGCATCAAATCAGATTTATTACCCGTTTCTTTTTCAACGATACTATTAAAAGTTTCTCCACAAATATCTTTATACCATTTACAATCTTCTTCTGTAGCAATGTTATTAACTGCAAACCAATAAGCTTCTTCAATAGTATCAAAAAACTTAGATTCAAATACATCATTTATTTTATAGTTAAACCTATACATATTTTAAATCTCCTTTTCTTATTTACTATAAATAGTATATCATAGTTTATAGTAAAAATCAAACAAATTTTTATTAGTGGTATTGGTAACATTAGGAATTAAAATAAGAACAATAACAATCATAACGTTCAAGAGTCTTATAACGGAACCATTGATTTGGCTTAACAATTTTATTTTTTAAAGTCCAACAAAAAGTCTGTTCTGCAAGCTCATAAGTAGACTGTTTTTTATTACTCTCAATATAAATAATTTTATCCATTACTTTATTAGTCATTTGATTAATTATTTCTCCAGTTCTTAAATTAACCCAATTACAATCTCGTCCTCTTCCATTATCTACTGCTTGCATATAATCTCCGTTATTAAAAACAACATTAAAATCGTTTTTAATTTGAGTAGGAATAATAATAAACCATCTGCCATTTTTAGTTAAGCCAATACTATTACCATCTCGACTAAGAATTGGAAAATCCCATTCGTCATCATAATAACGATCAGTTAAATATAAAATTCTATTTTTAATTTCATCGAGTTCTTTTAGATTCTTTTTGCGAGAAGCATCAATACCATTAAAAACATAGTACATTTGACCTAATAGTTCAGTATAAAAGTTGTTTATTTCTTTTAAAAATTGCCGCCGTGCCTTTTTGTAGGCAACTTCTTTTGCCATTTCTACATTATCAGTATCTCCAGAATACTTTCTAGCCACTCCAATATAAGTCTTTTTAAGAAGTTTAATATATTTCTTATTTAATGGATCCCATCTATTAGCAATACCCTCTTGGAACCAAGAAATGTGATTAATATAAAGAATATCTATTGGCCCGTCAACTAAAGTAAGCTTACAAGTTATCTCTTTATCAGTAATAACAAACTCTGGTTCATTAAATTTAAATTTATAATTAAATCCCATTGTAATATCTCTCCTTTTTAATCAATACTAATTATAAATTCCGGCATTTTCTTATCTTCATATTCTTCATCAATAATCTGAAGCTGAGAAAGAATTGCACCACGCCCAGCAATTGCCGGTTCTAAACAATACTTTTTAAACTTTTCTACATCAATATCTTCAACAGAAGTTACATAAGGAAAAAGCAATTTTAAATATGCAGTTGCAATTCTTTTTACTGCTTCAACATTACGAGTATCTGCTCCTTTCTCTGGAATAAGTAATTCATCAATAATACAACGATAATAAAATTCATCTCTTAAAGAATGAAGAAGTTCAACTAAATAATTAGTAGAAATACCCCAACCATTCATCTTACGGCTCTCGTTAAATCTACCAATCTTCTTACCATCAATAATCATAGCAAATCTATCAATAAAAGCAGATTCACCCATCCACTTTGGTAAAGACTTAAACATATTGTACTTTGTTGAATCCATTCTATTGATGTCAATATTACCAATCAAACTTAGTCCAGCATCTGCTGTTGTACAAAAATCACCAACACGAATTTCGCCGCTTTCAAGATAAGTTTTAAGAGCATTAGACATTTCTTCTGCGTTATTTGTTTTAACAGACTGAACTTCATCAAAGGCAATTTGAGAATACTTTGTAAAATACCCACCTTTCTTAGTGGTCAGATTATAGAATGCACTTGCACGAGAAATATTACCACTAACAAGCCAATTATGCGGCGATAACTGAGAATAACAATAAGACTTTGCAGAACCCTTAATAGCTAATTCAATTGTATTCAAACGCTTTTCAACAAAAGGCAAAAATCTCTGAATAATAGTAAGTTTTTCTTCTTCTGTAAATCCTTCCGGATTAAAGTTCATGCCACTAAGAATAACATCAATCCATTCTTCTGTTGTAAATTGCTTTGCCGCTTCGCGATATTCATTCAAATCATAAGTATAAGGACAAATCGGCTCAAAATCATCAAGGACAATAATGCCGCAATCATAAATAAGAGTAACAAGGCCCCAACAACCATCTGGCGTAAGCAGATGCCTCTTATACTTAGAAACAGTAGACCAATCTACTTGTGCTTCCTTTTTCTTTTTAGGAAAAGAATATTCTGGTAAAGAATAACAGATCATGTCATTCGCATAATCAAATTCTACAACTACTTTCGTTAAAAGCTTAATATAACCTTTTTCAGAATGCCGCGCTTCAAGCAATCTGATATTCCATTCATTAGCCGGAAGTCTATATTCTTTTACATACTCACTTAGCATATAAGCATTAAGTTTACCATCTTTATCGGTAAATTTTTGAAGAAGCCAACTTTTCAAATCTGAGTCTAAGTCTAAAAAACTCATTAAAGTAGCTGCTGTGGATGTCTTATTGACAGTACAGGTCGGAAATGCGTTATAAATCTTTTTTTCAAAATTAGTCATAAAAAAATTCCTTTCATTTCTCTCATTTACTATAATAATTATATCATAGTTTATAGAGAAAATCAAGGAAAATTTTACTGTTAATTTATAAAATTAATTATTGTTAAAAATAATTTCATATATTATGCAATTATGATAATTGCCTTCTTTATCTTTTAAAACATCTGTAAGAGTAATCTTTCTTCCACAATAATGATAACAAAATTTATCATAATGATTTTCGACTGGATTGCCGCTAATCATATTATACTCAATTCTATGAATGCGACACTTCTTAATTAAATAATTTAATTCTCTTAGAACATCAATTCCAATAATTGGATTCCCTCTGTCAAAAGAAAATAATCCAAAATGACTAACACTTTTAGCAACATGATCGTAATTATAAGAAAAATAGCCAATTACTTCATTTCTATTATTAATAATAACATACTGTCTGCAATTACCATATTCATCATTTTTCCAAATAGTTGGTTCACAAAAACCTAAAGTTCCTGTATAATAAATCATATCTTCATCATAACAATGTTGCTTAAATTTTTCCATTAATACTGTTTCATACGCCGCCGCAGGTCTTAACATTAAATATCAATCTCCTTTACAAATTTATTTTCATAAGTGGTATAGTAAATATTTTTAAACCCATATTGCTCAATCATTGTTCTACAAATAGGACAAGGTTTAGCCAATCTAAAGTTTCCATTCTTCATTTTGGACACAATAACCAATTCTGCTTTTTTGAAATCATTGAAACCGCGTGGTAGTTTACCAATACAATCAATTTCAGCATGAAGCTTATCATAAATATAATCTTTATTAGTGTCTTTTGTCCTAATTCTATAATAATGTTGAATAGGTGAAGTTCTTTCGCTATTGACTCCAAAACAAAGAATCTTGTTTTTATAAATAACAAACGAAACCATTTTTGTTTTATTCTGATGATACGGAATAGGCGAGTAAATATCATCATACAGCGACGACAATTTTTTCAAAATTTTCTTATTCATTTATATCTCCTTTACGCAATAAAACCAATCAATACAAACAAAACAACCAACAAGATAGCATAACCAATAAATAATAGTTTATAGCTATTGCGGCGAATAGATACATCTGTAAAAATATCAATAATAAATGTTCCTAACATCATTAAAATAAATAAAACGAATACCAAAACTCCCATAGAATCACTCCTTTTCTTTTCTATAATTATTATACTATATTTTATAATAAAAGTAAAGGGGTAGCTATTCACTACCCCTTAAAGTTAAATTCTTTTATAAACCACATGAGATTCAATAATTGGCTGAACCTCATAACAATTAGTTAAAACAATTTGATCTTCATTTAAACCATATTCCATCTCAATTTTATAGAATTTCTGATTATGTCGGTAAATATGATAATAACTATTATGCCACTTGCCACTTTCAAGTTTCTGAGATTTTTCAGAATAAGTTAAAATACCATATTGAATAATCTCTTCACATAGGTTTTTATTTTCTACTTTAATTGTAATTGCTTCTTTATTCACTAGTTTTTTCCTCTCTACAAAAACGTACTTCAATCTTTAGCGGTGAAACAGGCATATCATCCATAATTAGCGCCTTTTCATAACCATCTTCACTAGCTTCAAATAGCATATCCTCATAAACGTCAGATAGAAAGTCTGAAAGAGTGACTGGACAATGACCAATCGAATTTCTTAGCTTATGTAGAAAGAACATATCTTCTGCGAAATAGTCAATTAGCATCATAGTAAAATCTTTTCGATTATATAGCTTCTCCTCTGTAATCATTGTTCCTTCATCAGCATTCCAAATCTTTACATTAATATATCCACTTGCCATTATTAATCCTCCTCTTCGTCTGAAATCCAGCTAATTGACACTCTAGTTCCGTTATCTTCCCACATATCAAAATGTGCAGAATCATCATTATCAATCTCTTCGGGAATGTATTCATCGGCATAGTAGTCGAGTTCTTCCTCATAAATTTGTTTAAAAATATCTGGATTGCATTTACGAAGAATATAACTTTGTCTTACTTCTCCCATTCCAACGACATGTACTTTTTCATTACAATCATCAATCATATCTGCAATCATTTCATTGAAATAGTAATCATCAAGTCCTTCTCTCAAATCCTCATAAAATTTTGTACTCTGCAAACCATTTTCATAATAAGAAGTAAATTTATACATAGTTAATCCTCCACAAAGCAATCAAGTTCAGTTTCATACCATTCATCTGGATTAAATACTTCTGGACAAACATTAAACCAATCCCAAAAATAATCAATTAGAGTCATTACTTATCCTCCTTTTCAAAAATATCTTGTTCAATTTCAGTCATTTTTCTTAGCGTCTCTTCCTCTAGCCGAGATGTCATTGAACCAATCTTCATTAGTGAATAAATCATTGCACCCATTCCGAGTCCTGTTGCCGCGGCAACACAAATAATAGAAATCAAAATAGCTGTAGTCATTTATAATTTCCTCCTTTAAGTTTCTATAAATATTATAGCATAGTTTATAATAAAAATCAAGCTTACTTAAAAATAACAAGCAGAATATTTCCAATCGTTAAAAAACAAGAAATAATTAATGGAAAATCTTCTGAAAAATCAAATTCTCCTGTATAGCTTCTTGCTACTAAAATTCCCATAGTTATAACTAACATAAGAAAACTGATAATTAAAAGAATAATACTAAACATATAAATCCTCCTTAATGAGCATAAAGGTCTGCGGCGTGAACTAAATCAAGACACCATTCAAAAGATGGTTTGTTTAAATCATAATAATCAATAGAATCATTATGAAAAAATTGTTTTGTTTTTTTAATTTTATTTTCATCAAAATAGTCCATATGATGATAAATTAAATTACTAATAAGAGCCATTGTATTGTCGTCATTGCTAAATTCACTACATGACATAATATATGCTCCAACATTTTGATGATTATAATAATGGCAAACTCCATCTTTTCGGATTTGCGTTATTGGCTTTCCAATATCATGAAATTCTGCGGCAATACAAATGTAAAACATATAGTAATCAAAAGAAAGATTATTTTCATGGCAATAGTTTCTAATATATTCCGCGGATTTTATCATATGATCTCCAATTGTTAATCTATGATGTGGATTACAATGGCTAATATTTTGAGATTTCTTTAAAAGAAGATATATATTAAAAGGATAATTTCTAATGAACTTAATATAATTAAATCCTTCTTGATATGCTAGCGGCTGATAATTAAACAGCATTCTTTTAATTACATCCTCCGGCACTTTTCTATCTCTCTCATTATTATTCTCTAAGCATTTTTCATATGGCGTAGCAATAACAATGGCATAAAAAGCTACGGTTCTTTTTACTGCGTTTTTAATTTCTTTAATTAAATTAATTCTTCTTTTCCTATTAATGTTCGTAGCATTATAATAAACATTCTGTCCATTTCTTAATGCCACAACAGTTCTCTTAAACATCTCATTAAAAATTTCATTATTGTGTGTCTGGTCATTAACATCTCCAAAAAGTTCTTCTCTTAACTCATCGGAAGATACAATTACATCATTTTCCTTTTTATTAGAATTAATGAAATAGTCCTTTCCAGAACCCGGTAAACCTATCATAATATAACATCTAGGAAATTTCATATATTTTTCACCTCTCAACAGTCATAAAAACCGCTATAGTCCATAAACATAACTCTGTTATCTTTTACACACATATTGTGCATAGATAAATCATTAACTTTATACTTCTCAATAAAAGCACAAAATTTGTCAAGATCTGACTGGCTATAATTCATTTGAAGAATTGCTCTTGTGGATATAGGTAGTCTGGAATTAGCATATGCAGAAAAACTACTTTTAATTGATTCTTCTTTACCATTGGTGTCCGGCACTGCAAGATAAGTTCCATCTGCCTTTTCTTGCAGTTCTACTTCTGGAGTAATCATTCTGCTTTTAAGAAAAAATTTGCTAACGCCTTCTTGCTTTGCTTTCTTATAAAGACTAACTTCCTTTACACAGTAATTAGCTACTTCGTAATAATCAGAACCTGATCCATAGAACCAACCGACAAAGGGCATTTTTAAAACACAATTATCAAGAAAGAATACAAGCTTAGAAGCGCCGTAATTATAGTCATAATCATAAATTTCATCAATGGGCGCACCATTACCATTACAAGGAAATCCTTCATCACAATCGTTATAAAAAAGTTCGCCCAACGTATCTTTCAAATCAATAATTTCTTCAATATCTGTCCTCATTTTTCTTTTCTCCTTTCCCTTTTCTATATTTATATTATATCATAGATAATAAAAAAAGTCAAGAAGATTAACTTCTTGACTTTTACTAAATATTACCAAGGCATTGCCGCCCACTCTTCTATTTGTATTTCCAGAGGAAATTTTTTAAACTCATCGGATAACTGTTCTTCAGATAATATCCAGAATCCTTCTGAATAATATCCAAAAGTTGGTTCATTTAAAAAGTTGCATTTAATAATAACAATTTCATTAGCTTCTGGCATTTTCTCTTGTGGAGTGTACCATCTTACATAACTAATTCTCATTATAATTTCCTCCTTTCGACAAAATTCGATATTTTTTAGACATAAAAAGAGGGATTTAACCCTCTCATTTTCAAAAGTTAAATCCCACTAAATAACTTAAAAATATCGCCACTTGCAATTCTTTCAGATAGTTCCTTAATTACATCTTCATCAATATCAAGAGTAAAACTATCTGTATTATCCTTATTCTTGCACTTTTCGCCGCAACTACATTTACCTGCGGGCTGTGTAGAGTTGGAATCATTCTTCAATGCTTGTTCAGAACTTGTCAGCGTACAAACATAAGTCTTAGAATCACTTAATCGGTTATACTTATTGACTGCACTCTTTAGTTTTCCATAAGCCGTCTCAATGGAGTTTTCCGCCTCAATAAGCTCCTTAATTTTACTATCTTCCTTTTGCTTCTTTTCATCAGCAATAATACAATTAGCCATATCAGTAATCTCTGCATACTTCTTGTGACAAATTGGACATTCATAACTTAGTTCCATAAATAGATTCCTCCTATTAATAATCATAATCTTCATCGTAATAATAATCGTCTTTTTCTTTTTGCTTTTGCTTCCTACGCTTATATTTATCTTTATCCTCTCGCCGAGTTCTTGGATCAATACCGCCCCAATCACCTCTTTTTTCTTTATCAATCTGTTTCTTATCCCTTTTAGACATCTTATCATAGGGGACAAAATCAGTTTCTCGGCGATGATTCTTGCGACTCAATTTAATTCCTCCTTTTCCTCTTCTTTATAAATTTCTTCGAGAATTAGTTCAATGGGCATTTCCATTACATCCTCAATTTGTGTAAATAAATCAAAGCTATTAATGTTCATTTAATGAACTCCTTTCTCTCAATTTCTATAAATATTATACTATATTTAATCGGAAAAGTCAATGTTTTCACCGCGCTTGGGATTTAGAATTGTATAAACTAAATATTCGTTAAGATGCGGAATAAAGGCTTGAAATTTTTGAACTTGTTCTCTTGTTAAATAACAAGATTCTGAAAGTTCAGAACTCCATAGATTTAACCCTTCGCAATTTTGTAGATAATAGTCGTCTTGCCGACGACGAATCACGTATACCATAATAATTCTCCTCTTTTAAGGCTTGTTTCCATTCTTTTGAAGTCCATTTTGAAATTATATCATCTAGCTTATATCCATCATAAAATTTAAATAAAATTGAACGGACAAAAGGCGACTTGTCTTTATAAAATAAAGAAAATTGCTTCTTATCTGGGTAAAATGTCATTCTCACCCATTCTTGATTAACAAAAGATTCAAGCATTATTAGATGAACATAAACAAATCTCATTTTGTCTTCTAATAGGGCAAATTTTTCTTTATATTCTGGAAAGTATCCAATAACTTCATCTACTTCGCCGGCCAAAATAGTATTAATAATTCTTTTTTTAGACCAAACGTTATTGTTTCTTAAATAGTGCTTTCTTAGATAAGATTCAGTTTTCATTTTTACTCGATTACCATAGCGATCTTGAACGACAATTCCCTCAACATTTTCAGTTTCCATTTTCTTAACAAGTTCTTGATAATCGTTTTTTGAATTAAAATTAAATCGTTTAGGCTTTTCGATTCCAATATTTTCATAAATATCCTCTTCAAAAGTTGTTTTGCTACGAGTAAAAATATGATAAAGTTTTGGTTTTTCATAATCAATAACTACTTTATTTGCCTTAGAAACTAGTTCAAAACAGTAAGTATTATAAATCTTTAGATTATTAAAATCTAATCCAGAGTTTCTCGCCGCGGCATCAAATAATACTCTAAAATTTGGATAGAGGATATCATTCAAATCAGCTTTATCAGCAGGGCGACCGGAAGAGGTAGCTACTTGCCATTCGTTATTATAATAGAATACTGTAATCAAAGAGCCATCAATTTTAAGAGTGGCAAAAGCTGAACACCAGTCAATTACTGCGGCATTTGGTTCTTGATAATTAAAAAACTTATAGAAAGGATATGCTACTACGTACCCATTTTCATTTAAAATTAATCCTCTCGCTTCTTGAACAATAGACAAAGATAAGTCAGATTTGGTAGCCTGATATTTAAATCCATACAATGGTAGGTTTTCCCATTTATAAATTTGTAAATAGTATGGTGCATTTGAGAGTTTTTCTTTCCAGTCAGTAGGATTATTATAGATAAACTTTTGGATATCTAAAATCATACTATCACTCCTTTACCAACTAATTTTCATTCCAGCAATTTCCTTTATATCTCCACGTTTATATAGGAATTCTACGCTAAATTTAAGCTTTTCCAAATAAGTTTTTAAACGAACATATTGCTCTTCCGTACATCGCTCCGATAGACCGCAAACAATATTAAACTCTGCTTTCTTTGCGACATCACCAATCTTATCTATAATCCGATACAACATTCCGCCAATTTCTTTATCTAATTCGGCGTGCATGCTAACATCATGAAAATAATCAGCAGATTCAAAGTTATCTAAATTCATTCTTATTTACCTCTTTCTTAATTTCTATAATAATTATACTATATTTTATTATAATTGTAAATACTTTTATTCCTCTAAATCTGCAAAAACCTCATAATATTTTTGTTTTAAACAATCTGGAATACGAAATAGATTTACTACCCAATTAGAAAAAAATCTTCTTGCCAAATCTTCATTTATTTCATTTAAATATAAATTAATTGTTGAAATATTTAAATTACAATATTCTGCTAACAACACGTTTGGCTGAAAAGTATAATTAGGGCGCAATAGTACAGATGACCTTTCTGTAATTTTACCATTTTTATTAAATTTATAAGCTTTTAGAAAAATATCGCTAAAAGAATAGGTATTTTCATTATATATTTCGTTGTTAATAGTATCATTTATATTGATATCATAAACAAAATAAAGATATTCTTTTTCTTTATCTAAATAGCATTTCCCGATATAATCCTTTGCTTGTTCATATAGCAAATCTACTTTATTTTTGTTTTCTTTTAGAATAATATTGTCCAATTTCTTTTGGCGTTCCTCAATCTCATAGAGAAGTAGGCCTTTTTCGTTCATTTTACCCTCCTTAATTAACTGAATACCAATTAAGACCTTCTGCATTTAAAACAATATTTGACTCAGAATTATTAATTTTATATCCGGTCATTGACTCTCCACTTTTATTTTGATTCATTAACATCATTAGCGGCAATAGATTAGACTTATCCTCGGACTTAGACATCATCATATACATAAACATTGGATTATTAAAATCCATTTTACCGCCATTCATCATCATGAGCATTAACATATCATTATTATTATCCTTATTATCCATCATCATAAGCATTGGAAGATTACCAAAGGGATTGGATGAAGTTGCACTATTGCTAAAATTCTTAGTAAAATCAATAACCTTTGTATAAAAGTCAAATCCAAAGACAGACTTCTCCGGAATAATACCAACAATTTCCTTTGTTCGTGGCCGTGCTACTCGGATTTCCTTAGATTCAATAGACTGAACAATTACAAATTCACTATTATGAATAATAATATCCCCAATCTTAACATCTGACTTTGGTACAGGCATTACATAAATTGGAATATCCATAACCATTTCACTAACATTTGTAAATGTCATATCTGGATTATAGACAACATAATCATTATCTTCTGTTTGAAATGCGATGCCATTAAAAGAATACTTAATAGCGTTTGTATCCATTTTACCAAACTTAAAATTCTTCATTAGATTATTAAACATACTCTTTCCTCCATTTTTCTTTTTATTATATTCATTCCAGCTAACTTTTTCTGTGTCTTGTACAAGGTCAGTATATGACATACCACAATTATGAACAATTAGACATGGCGGCGTAGATTCTACTGAATCTAATATTGTTTTTCCGTCTAGCAATACCATTTTTACTGGTTTTTCTTTTTCTGGCGTTTGTTCAAGAGAATTATTCTGTTTTTCTTCCTTAAAATAATTCGCTTCTATGTATTTCCAGTTACATGCTTCTATTTTATAGTTTCCTGCTATATATAAAAATTGATTTCCTTCTACATTTTTAAAAAACTTAATAGCATCAAGAACTTCGTCAATATTATTATATCTTTGAAATTCTCCATTTTCACGTTCTATTAAATAATGATTATTGCAATATGAAACAAATTTGTCATGCTCTAATAATACAGACAACTCATAATAAGAGAAATAAGCAATTTTCGTGTCCATATCTGCTCGTGATGGAAGAAATTCTCTATTAAGAATTAAATAGGTATATGGAATGTTGTCAATATAATATGGTTTTCTTATTACAAAATTTCCAATTTTTAAAATATCTTTATCAGAAATTTCAACTTCTGTATAAAAAGAACACACATTTGGTGGACAAGTGTCTTTCCAACATAATGCTTTAATCGCACATATCATTTTTCTTAATCACCTCTTTCAAATACTCTTCAACTTCAACCCAATTTTTATTCAAAATCTGACAAACTTTTGCAGCGTCTTCTTTATTCTTATAAACCGGATAAGTATACCCTTCTCTACCTCTTAAAGTTGCTCCATTAACACTACAAAACTTTAAATATTCAACATAACTATATCCTAATGTTCTCGCCGCAACAACATGAAGAGAACCATGATAACAAAAATTTGGCAACTTTTCAACTAAGCTAGTATCAAAATAAACAGAATAAATGTTTGGTTCACAAGTTTCTTCAACATAGAATCTATACATTAGAAATACTCCTTTTGAAATTGCTTTAGTTCATTCCATTCTTCTTCTGTCAATTTACAAGCGTCACAAAAGTCTTCCATAATACCTTTTATAAGAGCGCGACAACCTCGTGGCGGCGTAGAAAATTCAATTTTAGTTTCTTTTTGACTTTTATAATTTGGAATAATATATTTAGATACAGTTGAAGGAGAGATACCTAAAATTTCAGCAACTCTCTTCTTAACACCGTATTCAATATATAGTTCATTTATTTGAACTTTCATTTCTTCGGTAATTCTCTTTGCCATTTAAATATTCTCTCCTTTTCATTTACTATAATAATTATACTATAGTTTATAATAAAAATCAAGCATTTTTTAATTCTTCTTTTAGTGAATTTGTAACTAACTCTTCAAGAATGGAATCCATCTTTCCTGTAGTTTGTTTATTTTCATTTAAATCCAGACCGCCTTCATCAATAATAATGTCTTTCATGCTCTTAATATAATTCATTGCTCCGTCTGCTAACAATTTTACTTTATCAATACTATAAACTCTTTCATAAGTCTTAATAGAAATTAAATATTTTCTATCTTCATAAGAAGGAGTAAGAATCCCCTTATATGTTCTTCTGCCCATTAGAAAGTCAAAATAGTCACCAATAAAATATTGTAGTCGAAGTAAGTGATGAAGCTGCTTGCTATCATAACCGTACTTTTCAATTTTTTCTTTATTAGATGGATATTCATGGAATAAGGCATGATATTTTTCACAAGCCATTCCATAAATACACATTACATTGTTTAACGGTCGCCATCTTGCGATTTCTTCTCTCATTTCTCTTAAATCATAAAAAAGATTATCATTCCACAAACAATAATTTGTAAATAAAATTTCAAGAAAATTAATGTTTTGTTTCTTCCAACAATTAAACATATTCTGAGGATTTTTAACATCACAAAGTCCAAAAGGTAATTCAATTGTGGTAGAAACTTGTTTGCCTTTAATAAAATCTTTAATTGTTGGCGCTACAATAGCTTTAAAATCATAATCAGATTCGGCAGTATTTAAGCCATAATTATCACTACCATATAGTCCAATATAGAGCGGTTTATACCCTCTTTTTTCTAATTCACTTTCAGTATATCTTATATTTTCAAAAGCTTGATGGGTTCTATTCATTAATAAATCTCCTTTATATCATTATAAAAAATTCTGGTTTTATTATCAATAGTTTTATCAACATGATAATGTCCTAAATAATGGTAATCATATTGAAAAGTATTTAGAATTTGACTTAATCTTACATCTGAAATAGTAGGTTTAAATCCCAATGAAGCACAAACATTTACGCCACCAGTGTGAGTCAAAAGATAGTCAACTTTATTATTGTATCTTTTTAAATTAAATTTTGCTTTTTGAATATCTTCTTCTGTAATTTGTTCCTCTGACCACCATGAAATACCTTCTTTTCTTAGATTTTTGTCTTGTGAATCTGCTCCATTGATTACTAAGCAAGTTTTTCCATTTAGATTATAAATTTCACCGCTAATAGCATAGAATAATGAATCAGTAATTTTATAGACATGGCCGCCGCAAAATTCTACAATTGGGAATTCTTTAATTAATGAAAACGCCTCATGATTGCCGCATACTGCAAAAGTAGTCCACGGTTTATTAGTAATCCAATTTCTCCAATATTTTTCTTGTTTTTCAGCCTCTATTCCATAAGACCAAACAAATCCAGCATCTCCTAAAATTACCATAATATCTTCTTTTGTTAATTCATTTCCAATTTTAAAATTAGTACTGTTTAGTTTATGAATATCTATATTTTGGTGAGTATCGCCACAACAAAATAATCTTCCCATTAATCCACCTTTACCCATTCATAAATTGTAACTGGTCTTTTCTCAACTTCATTTGCAACTTGACTTTCAAACTCATCTTCTTGATACTCTGTTAAACCTTTATAATAATAAATGCTATAATAAGAATCATTAATCTTATAGATTACAGTAATGGGTCTAACCCATCTACAATCATCTCCACCAAAGCGATCTACTTGTTCAAATATTCTTTTATAGTAAACATATTTAATCTCATCAGCGGTTAGCTCTTCTCCATTTATAATCTTATTTTCAAGTTCTTTATTATTAAACATTCTCAATCTTTTCCTCCTTTAAAATATTATAATTACCACTATTTGCGGCTTCTTTACTTAAATAATAAGTTTTAACAACTGAATAAGGATAAACTTTTGTAAGTGTTGGAATCATTGCCGCCGTAACAATCGGTCTACCATTCTCATCCCAAGGATCATAATCAATATCAGGATCAAGGTCATTCGGCATTGAAAAATCTAGTCTTAAAGCGCTGGAAGCTAAATTAAAAAGCATCATTGATACGCGAATATATCCATCTGTAGTATACTCGTAACCAAGACTATTCTTTGGATAAAATTTATCGAGAATCCAATTTACATCATCAATAGTAATCTCCGTTCTTTCGTCAAGAGTATTAAAATCAATCATATCTTAAATCTCCTTTTTTATTTACTATAATAATTATACTATAATTTATAACTAAAATCAACAAAAGCGATAGTATAACTAGTACTATCGCTTTCTTTTATCTATTTATTATGCCCACTGAAACTGTGGTAGAGAAAGAATCTCGACCATAGCTGAATAAGCATCCTTTTCAATTAAAGTTTGTAGATGACTAAATGTTGCCGCAGACTGACCACCAATAAAAGCTACATTGGGATTGTATTTAGTAGATAGAAAAGTATCTCCTCCTCTACTCTCAACATTCCAAAGAATCAATTTTGGCATAATTAAACCAGCTTCTTTAAATTTCTGTTCCCATTTATCAGCAATAGAAAAGCTGTCATCTTTATAAGAATCAATTTCCATATCACTAATAACAATAAGTGCTTTAGGAACATCGTTAGTCTTTACCGCAACTTTGTAAATTACTTCAAAGCCCGCATCAAGATTAGTAGAGTAACCCATTTCTGTCTTTGCCATTTTCTTTACAATATCACTAATCTTCTGACCATCTTCAATGGTGATGAAGCTAGGGTGAGAAGAAAAAGACATATACATATTATGATATGTACCTTGATTATGCTGAGCAAAATAAATACCAAGTCCAATGGAGGTAGAAATAGGACGATAATTATCACAGAACATAGAGCCACTAACGTCACACATACATACTACTTCTTCATTATTTTTTAAATAATTTGGAAGAGCTTTCCATTGTTCGCTGAGAAGTTCATTATCATATTCTGTATCAGTCCAGTCATATAAGTCATTAAAAATAGGTCGAACAATATCATATGGAAATAGCGTTGTGGCATTAATTTTCTTTTCCCCACTAATAACAGACTCCCGATATTCGAACCATTTTTCTCCGCAATTCTTTGAAAAAGCATTCATATATCGATTCATTGCTACAGACGGAACAGTTTCAAAGTCAATTAAATCCCATTTCTTAGCAGACATTAGCTTTTCAGTAACATTCAAATAACTACGAAGTCCAGATAAAGTTTTGCGATAATCTTTTTCAGAAATACCTGCAAAACGGCAGAACTTTTTAGCCATTTTAACGGTTTCTTTTGAAGAAGTATTAACTGATGGCATCCACTTTGCGATAAGAGATACTGGCTTCTTTTCAACAAAAGAATTAATATCTTCTGTTATTTGCTTTAAACAATAAATCATCATCTTATCTTCGCAAGGAGTATCGAAAAGACAGAATAGATCGTCCCATCTACCATTATTAACAATAGTAGTAAAATTTCGATTAACTTTCTGTGGATCAAGCTTAGCAAGAGTCTTTAGTAGAATCTTGCCAACACGTCTTTCGCCACAACCATCTTCACGAATGTTACGAGAATAAAGAACAAGATTATCTGCTAGTTCCTTGTCTTCATCTCTTGCCGCCTTATACATTTCAATAATCTTATCTTCTGGAACAGATCGTAGGCCGCCAATTGTTGCAAATAAATTTAGCAAATCAGAACCAGTAGATGAAAAGCACTTTCCACCATTTTCTGTAACGGTCTGACTCGCTGCCACCTTAAAAGCTTCTGAAAAATTCATAATAAAATCCTCCTTGACATTGTATGATAGTATGTATGTTGCTGAAAATGCCAATAAACAAGACAGTTCATATATTGCATATATATATCCTATAAAAGATTGGCTGTAACTGTCTTAATCGCAATTAGTTAAAACAGAGAATACCTCGTGAAGGTTTGCGATTTTAAATTCTCCATTTTATTAGGAGCATTTCTCTCTCCTAAAAGGAATTTCAACCTATAGCCGTTCATTTAAATTTAATCGCGTCTTTCACGGGCGGCTGTGATATTATAGACGCTTTAATATCACCCATAAAATCTAAATAGATTGCGCAACCTACACCATTTTGCTCGTCAACAAAAATGGATTTTTAAATTTCTTTTATTTTATTATTTCGCGCTGCTATGTGAAAGAGAACACCCGCAGGTCAGCAACAAAGACTGAAAATCTTCTTTTTAACTTTATGGGTAAGGTTGAAGAGGAGTACCGACCAAATAAACAAGACAGCTTAAAAATAACCATTATTCAATACTTTCAAAAAAAATTAGCTGGAACTGTCTTCATTTATAATACCTATCAAATTATGATGATAGGCTCTATTCTTTTAATTCCAAGACAACGGGAGGTGATAGGGTAAGTAACCGTTTATACAACAATAATAATAAACATACCAAAATAATCGCTGTAGTTGTCTTTCTAAACAAGACGATTTCATTTATAAATCTCATAAATCGGTGAGCAATAAAAAATAATAATCGCTGAACTCGTCTTTAAAAGAATTATTCTACATCCGGATAAAGATTCTTCTTAATTCGCCGCCACTTGTTAATTAGCTTAATGTTCTGCATTTCCTTTACCATTAGCTTCTTAATTCGTAGATTGATTTCTTCAAGTGTGTAACGCTTTTCCATAATTTTTTTTAATCTCCTTTCGATTTACTATAAATATTATATCATAGATTATACAAAAAAGCAAGAACTTTAAATCTTTTAAATTCAACTTCTTTTTCAGGCAAGGTTTTTAAATTCCAATTCGTTAATGCCTTGTCTTGCATTGAATCAATCTGCTGTTTATTCGCGCCGGCACTAATAAGTTTAGAACATAAAGTAACAACTTCTTCTTTAGTTACTTGGACTTCATTAAGAGAATCACTATATTCATACTTATTAAGTGTTTTTCCCTGTGAAGCTGACTTCGGTTTAAAAACTCCGTCAGCAGTCATCTTTCTACTGCATTCATTAACACATTTCACAGCAGCTTCCTTAGTTGAATATTCTCGATGACAAATACAGCATTTAAACATTTTTACTTTCTCCTTTTTCTAAATATTGGCGCGCTTTGTTGGATTTGAACCAACGGCTTATTACTTAGAAGGTAATTACTCTATCCAACTGAGTTAAAAGCGCATTTGGAGCAGGTAAAGGTAATCGAAACCTCATCTTTTGGTTGGAAGCCAAATATTCTGCCATTAAATTATACCTGCATTTAAGTAGATAAAACTACTTATTGGTGCCTCACCACGGTTACGCTCCGAGGTCTACTGCTTAAAAGGCAGTTGTTCTACTATTGAACTAGTGAGACAGAAAGAGTTCACAATTAAAAACTTTTAAACTTCTTTGTGAATAAGTTTTAAGCAAATTTATGGTAGCGTAGTCGAGTACTGACCTCGCGTCTTCCTCTTATAAGGGGGATGCACTAACCATTGTGCTACTACGCTATAAAGAGAATTAATCTCTTTTACATTCTATCTATATTAGCCAGCATTACCTGTTTCCGAAGCAAACCGCGAGGAGGTTTAGATAATATTGCTTCTTAGGGCGGCAGGATTCGGACCCGCGGAATGGTGGATTTAGAGTCCACTGCCTTACCACTTGGCTACGCCCCAATTTTTAATTTCTTCTTTCAAGACGATTTTTATTCTTACCGCAGAATAATATTGCCGCAATCGTCTTTCTTAAATAATATTTACGAGGAATCTAAATGGGAGATAGATTCCTTTTTAATTATATCATATTTTAAGAATAAAGTCAATTATTCTCCTTCACTTTCTCCAATAATTTTTTCCCAACATTCCGGACAAAGCGTTGCTTCTTCTTCAGTTGTCTTAAAAACCTTAGAGCACTCACTACAGACTCTCTCTACTTCTTGTTCCATTATAATCACTCCTTTTTTAATCGTTCAAATCAGATTCAATTGTGTCTACAAAGTCAAGCTGATTATCATAGCCATTTCGAATATTCTCTACACGAACTCTAGTCCCATAGAAACGATAATCACCATTTTCATTAACCATTCTTACAATATCATTTTGCTTAGGAACTCTCGCTCCTTTTACCAAATTAAAATCATAAGTCTTGCCACGGAATACCTTATTCTTATCTTTGAATCTAATTGAAATAATCATTTAAATCGTCCTTTCTCTTTTGATTCTATAAATATTATATCATAGATTTTAAATAAAGTCAATTTTTAAATTAATCTTCAAGTTGATAAGCCCACGCCTTATCCTTCGTTCTTAGAATATAAATCACACCAAGCTGAAACTTTTCCGGCTCTTTATTAACAATTTCAATCTTATGTTCAATACCATTCTCTCTATCAGCTTGAATATCGTCCATAAATTCCTTACCGCGAAGCCATACGTGATGACTATTACTTTGCTTTAATTCCTCTCCTTCCTTTTTAAAATATGTAATTTTCATTAGAAACTTACTCTTAACTGGTCTTTCTTCATTCATTTTTATTCACTCCTTTTCTTTGATTCTATAAATATTATATCATAGGCTAGAAACAAAGTCAATTTTTTAGATTCATCTATCACCGCGAAATCTTTAATCCATAGAATCATTTTACTATAATTAGTATATAATAATCTAAAAGAAAAGTCAAATAAAAAGAAAAGAGGAGCTATTGCCCCTCTTAACAATTATTAAACAGTAACAGTTGTTTCAGTCATATCATTAACATCTGCAACAGTTAAATCTTCAGTTAGCTCAGTAAGCTTTGTCTTTATAGCATCAAGTTCTTTTTCAAGCATAGTCTCAATAGTCGTTCCATACTCAGTAGTAGACTTTTCCGCATCTAAATAGCAACCGAAATTATATTGCTTGCAACCAATTGAAATAAGAATCGGCTTATTTTTATTCTTTAACGCATCAAGCATTGCACGAATAGTTGCGCTTTTCTTTGCTAACTTAGCAATCTGTGCTTCCACAGAAGATTTTGGAGGACAGACTGGACCTGGCCATTCACCCGGATAAGGTGGAGGTGGCGGAGGACAATCTGGTCTCGGAGGCCAAGGCCAATAAGGTGGACAAGCATAGCCACCATCTGGATTAGTCGTAGTTGTATCTTGACAACCACAGTTGCAATTTTTGGAATCTGCCATATTAGCACCTCCTTCTGGTTTTTTATAAAGATCACCATTCTTCACTACACATCGCCGTTAGGCATAGGATCACCTCCTATAAAGAAAGGTAGAGAACAAAAATCCTCTACCTATAAAGTAAATATTTAATTAATATCTCTTAAATAAATTCAATCTTATTCATGAATAGAAACATTATCATCTTCCGCTGCATCAATAAAATCTTGAAATTTAAAATAAACATCAGCATTCGTTTCAATCCAAGTATCATCATTCCACTCTGAAGCCGCGAGTAGTAAGCCCAAATAAGATTTTCCATTCACTCTATAGCTTCTATCTCTTGTAGTAACATAAACATCTTCTGGAATAGTTTTTGAAATTTCAAGAAAAGTATCAATTCCCTGCTTGCCCATAAGTACAACTTTATTAAACATTTAATCTCCTCCGTTTATTGTCTTAATATATCCATAATAATAGTAAAAATTATAATTAAATTTATTTCTTTTTTTCTTTTCTTCCACAACTAAATTTTTCTGGACAATATCCCAATCGTTCACATCTGGGAGTAAAAATTCCCATATCAACAATTTGTTTCCATTCATCTGAATAGATAGATAATCCTTCTTTAAGCTTTTTCATAAATTGTCTATATTCCCAAAATGCTCTACTGCACTCTCGGACTTCTGCCATATCTACTAGCGCTCTTAAATTTGTTCTATATACAAGTTTAGTTTCCATTCCAAGTGGCAGTATCATTGAAGCATCTTCTTTTGGGATTCCAAAATTACCTACCATAGTTTGGTAAATAATATTAATATAATTCATAGCTTCTAAATAATCTGTTTTTGCGCCAGTATGATCTTCAATAGACTTTGGCATAATAAAATTAAATCCTTCTTTATCTACATATCTAGTAGAATCTTGAAGAACAGTTGGCGCGCCACCTAAATGTCTCATGAATTCTCTTGCAAATTTAATACTAAAGCCTTCAATTGTTAAAAATACTTGCGGATATTCCATTACACGACCATGCCCACTATTAATACACTCAATTGCTCTTTTGATATTTTTCTCTGGAGAAGTTGTATCTGCATTCCAGCATGTGCCGGCTTCGTACCCCATTAAATAAAGTGGATTTGTAGTAGTTTCAGATTGAATATAAACTCTTTGTTGCATTTCACTGCCTCCTTTCCTTTTTATTTTAATATATTATATCATAACTAGTAAAAAAAGTCAATAAAAAAGACAGGATTTTGCTCCTGTCCTTATCTTTAACAATAGTTCCTTATGCTTTATTTTTCGATTCTCTCTTTGTTTCCTCGATAATAGAGTTGCCAATTCAATTATCTATCTTTATGGCATAAGTTTTTTTAACTTATACATTTTTTATATGACTCAATATATATTCTTCATTTAATAAATGGTAATCTGTATATGGGATTAATAATAATTTTAAATTATTATTTTTACAATATTCAACTTTCTAATTATCATTAAATTTTCTTTTTTCAAAACCAGCCTGTCCTCCAAAATATTCGATATTTTGATAGTGCTATTTTCCTTGATACTCAATTAAAATATTATAATCTGGTAAATAAAAATCAAATTTTAATAAATTTCCTGACTCACTATTACAATTTGGAAAAGTTTTTTGTATGTCATATTTTATTTTTAATTTATTTAGTAGTTGAGAAATTTTGTATTCTCCTTTTGACTTTAAGCAACCGCAAGATTCCGTGTGTCCAGAAATAAGAGAAGATGTTTTTATACTGATTATAGTGCCACATTCACATTTACATATATAGTATGATCCATTTCCAATTCCACTTTTTTGTTTATCAAGCTATAGTACTTCTAACATCCCAAATTTTGTATGCGGTACGAGTTTACAAGTGTTAGCTTCTTTGGCGGCTTGAACTGCAAAAGAAATTTTTTCTTTGACAAGACATCCGCATGACTTAGTGTGGCCACTTAATAAATGACTACTCGCAACGCTGGTTGTTTTTCCACAGCTACAGCGACATATCCAAAAAGTGCCATCTTTATTAAGATCTCTTTCTATCACCGTCAATTTACCAAAATTTTTCCCAGTTAAATCTTTTAAATTCTTTTGACCGTTTATTTTTCCGTATTTTTCTCCTAACTCTTTCCCATTTATTTTTCCATATTTTTCTCCAATATTCCGACACTATTCTTTTTTATAACAGCCACAAGATTTTGTATGTCCGGATTTTAAATCTACTGCTCTTACAGAAATAAAATTTCCGCAATCACATTCGCACTTCCAACAAACTCTTTTTGCTATTTTCTACATTTCATAATCTCTTTCTAAGACTAATAATCTTCCAAATTTCTAGTTTGTTAAATTTTCTGCCTTTCCCATATCATTATCTCCTTTACTAATTACCAATTACAAGCTATATCAATTTGTGTTGGGTCAATGCTCGCAAATCCACCTGTATCTACTACTATACCTGTTCCCAGTGAAGTTTCAACTAATGTACCTTTAGGACGAGTATTTAAATCTGCAGCAACCATAATATAGTTTCCGAAATATTTAACATTTCTACTATCTGTCCAAACAGGATACTCGCTTTCAGAGTAACCTAATCCTCTCATGATGGAAACACAACCACCCATGTTTAAATTATAATAAGTTTCTTTTCCGCTTGGCCCATAATGAACGCCTTTCGCCGCAGTAAGACAGCCATTAGATGATGTCTTTGGAGAAGCATTCTGGACTTCTGGAACGTATTGACTTGATTCATCAATACTATATTCATTAGAATAAGATTCTATCTGTTTAACTTCAACTGGTTCAGTATAAACGGTATCAATAATAACATCTGGTTTACATACCTGACATGCTCTTCCTTCCTTTACATAATTTCCATCTACTCTTTCCATTGATTCGTCCACATAAGTGCAGTTGCTTCTGTGGATTCTTTTAGAATCTGGATTGAATACTAAGTATTCAAGAGTAGTAGTTGTTTCTGTCGCTTTCTCTGTTGTCGTTGTATTTGTCGTTGTAATAGAAGTAGTTGCTGTAGCCACTTGGGTACTCCCAGTAGCTACAGTCACTGGTGTTGCTACCATAGTTGTAGAAGTTGCTACTGGAATAGTTGCCGCCTTATCAACTTTACTACATCCACACGTTAAACAAATAAGTACTAGGAACATTACTGCTCCAATAATTAATTTCTTCATTTAAAATTCCTCCTTAATTCGGCTTGCGCCTGTTAAAGCGGAACTATTGTTATTTAAAATCTTTTAATCTCTCGAAAATTTTTGGTAATTCTTCAAGCTTAATAGGGCCGTAATCCCAAAACTTTGCTCCTATATTAAGGATATTATCTTGAATAACAGTATCCATATAGTTTTCCCTTACACAAATATATTCATGAGATTTTGGATTTTTAAGCTTTTCTTCAAGTGGGAAATATACCCTATGATTATGCCCCTCATCATCTTTAAAGGTATAAGTGCATGAGCAATTCCATACTTTATCAATACCATATTTATGCCATCGACTTTTTTCAAAAAAATTGTTATAAGAATGCTGGACAATATAGATCTTTCCTTTTAATTGATTAATAATGCCGCGAATAGTGCTTCCTGTGCCGCGAGCAAAATTTCCAAAAACAAGAACCTTATCGTCATCAGAAACTATAGAGTTCCACTTATTAATTAAAGCAGTGTTATATCTTTCCAACGAAGCTTCGTTTCCAGCATTATTAACATTATTAAAGGAAATATCCGAGATTATATAAATACTCATAGATATCCCTCCATAAATATTATGTAATGAAATTAGTATTTAATTATAAGAAAAGAAACTTACAATTAATTCATTATTATCATTTAAAGTATACATATAGCCGCGAACTTTAAATACTTCTTTTGGAAAAAATAAAAAGTGAATATCGCTGTTTTCCTCAATTAAATCCTTAATCTCATCTTTATCTATTTTATCATAATCTTCAATAGAAGTCAATATATCAAAAGCTAAGTCAAAGCACTGAAATTTATCAATTAGTACGAGTCCTTGTCCATATTTAACAATAGGTACAGTTCCATTAGCCAATATTTTAACATCTTGTAGTTTAATTCCATTTGATTCAGCATCTTTTAATACTAGTGCAAGTAAAGCATTAAATTGAGGCTTTTCTAATCTGAATTTTCTAACATAATAATATTCAAGAAAATCTCTTAAAATGCTTGAAATAACTACAGTTTGTTCATCATCTTCATAAATAATTAAATCTTCCATAGCGTCACCTCAAAATTTTATAATTTGCTTTTTAACTTGGTCAGCCATCATATTTTGAGTTGTCTTTACAGTTTGTGCAGTGCCAGCGCTGCGTCTGCGTTTAGCTATAGATGGACAAATATAAAGATTATTCTCTGCTCTTGTTACAGCGACATAACTAATTCTATTTTCTTCGTCATTATATGTTCTCATACCAACAACAACAACATTAGGAAATTCCAATCCTTTCGCGGCGTGAATAGTTAAAACTTTTACTTTATTTTCGCTAAGAAGTCCTTCCATTTCAACTAAATCCAAATCTCCTCTTTTAAAGGTTAAATTTGGAATGCCTTGCTTATCAAGCCGCCGCTGTGCTTCTTCTAATTCCGCATTAGTTCTACATAAAATTGCCCATTTTCCATAATTATTTGTCCAAAGAATTTCATCTACTACTTCATTAAAACTAATATGGTCATCAATATAACCGGATACTGTTTTCGCCGCGACAGCCTTTGGCCCAATATTCTTGAATCTCTGAACAAATCTTTCAGCATATTTAATAATATTTGGAGGGCAACGAAAGTTCTTTGTTAAATAATATTTCTTAAATGATGGATCGTTATAAAAACGATAAAAAATTTCGGGATTAGAACCTCTAAAAGAGTAAATAAGCTGTCTAAAATCTCCAACCAAAAAGAAATTATCATAATGAATTTTTTCAAGAACTTGTAAATCTAAGTCACAAGTATCTTGACACTCATCCATTAATAAATATTTAACATGGGGATACATTCGCTCTGGAATTGTAGTCGCACGAGAAAGAATTTTATCAAACTGCATATTTGCAAGATAATTACTTGTATCAATGCCGCAACCAATACAGATTTGATTAGTATAGGAATGAATAGTTCCAATAAACATCCCATAACAAATATCTCCTAATCTCTTTGTCATCTCTTCTGCGGCGTTATTAGTAAAAGTTAATGCTACAATCTCTTCTGGCTTTGCTTTCTTTTCCAAAATAATACGCCGTATTCTTTCTGTTAGAACTCTTGTTTTACCCATACCTGCGCCAGAAACACAGATAATATAGGGATCATCAGCATAAATAACTTTTTCTTGTTGCTTAGTGAATTTCATTAAACCATTCTCCTTTTTCTTTTGCTTCTACAGCCATCTTATCTACGAGTTCGTTGTATTGATTTCCTGCATGGCCTTTAACCTTAATAAAAGTTACATCATCATTAAGTAATTCCCAAATTTTCTTAATAATTGGCAGATTTTCGATTGGTTCATGCTTCTTTCCTCTTGTCCAATTATTTTTCTCCCAGCTATAAATCCAACCATTTTCTTTTAGCATATTAACACAATAGGCTGAATCGCTATGAATTTCAATTTCTTCATTTGGATAGTTATTATTCCAATAAGATAGTGCTAAATAAATTGCATGAAGTTCACAATAATTATTTGTTGTATTTTTGAAGCCGCGCTTATATTCTGCAATAATTTTATTTTCATCATTAATACATACCATTGCCGCGCCGCCACTACAACGAATCCATTCATTATTGATTTTCTTCATTGTACTAGCGCCGTCTGTATAAAATTTTAACATTTTAGCCTCCTTTAAAAGCCTGCATTTACTCGTGTTGTAAAACGATATATTTTTACGATACCATCATCAAGAATACAAGACAATGTTTTCCCATCATATTTTAAATCTATAACCTTTTGTTTTGGAGTGAAAGAATAACCAGAAAGTTCTGATTCTCCTTTTCCAAATAAAGGCTTCTCTTTTATATATGAGTCTATGTACTGCTCCCAACTACACCTAAATTTAACTAATCTGGCTCGCTGGGAAAATTCATTTCTTTCTTCAAAATTTTTAAAACAATCATCAGTAATATTCTGCTCTATTACTGTTATCATAACTCATTATCCTCCCAAATGCCTTCATCATTCTTAATATACACTTTATTTCTTTCAATATCATCTTTAAAAATAGACATAATCCATTCGTATGCTTGCATTTTATTTTCTTTTCCATAAATCCAGCCACCATTAATTGATGATCCCCATTCACCAAATCTACCAACAATC